>Ga0228652_1000831_pt1 | contig 12892 bp, 16 predicted proteins | sample 64DmetaG_FD_183030 | JGI IMG/M metagenome (GOLD analysis project Ga0228652, IMG submission 183030) | Seawater microbial communities from Monterey Bay, California, United States - 64D | ecosystem: Environmental > Aquatic > Marine > Coastal | place: USA: California | collected 2016-10-05
CAAGTCAAACACCAGCAGCCAATGATCCAGCTAGTGAGCCAGATGACGGAGACATTCCAACAACTACGACTGCTAATACACCTCCCCCAGGCACAGGCACTGTTCCTGTATTACCTCCGGAAGTAAAACCTCGAGATACAGATACTAAAAAAGGCGATAACGTTACACTCTTACCTAGAGAGTTACCACAACGTGATGATACAGATTTAGATCCAAATGATATTATTATTCCAACTACTCCTCAACAAGGTAGTGGCAGAGGTGATGGGCAAGCTGAACTAGACGCTCGTAGAGAAAAAGCTAGAGCAGATCAAGAAGCAAAACAAGCTGAACTAGATGCTCGTAGAGAAAAAGCTAGAGCAGATCAGGCTAAAGCAAATCAACAAGCTAACGATAAGTTTCAAAATGATAGAATAGACCGTATAGCACAACAATCAGATGATCAAGCACAAGCAGATAAGAGAGATGCAGCTAAAAAACCTAAGGTGACTACAACTGCTCCTAAACAGCCAGTTGTTCCTAATACTGACACAACAGATACAGATATAGACACAACAGATACGGATATAGACACAACACTACCTAAACAACCAGTAGAACCTGATCAAGATACAATTACAGTTCCTGATGATGCGCAAAAACCGCCAGAGAGTGAAATAACCAAACCAAAAGATGACGAGAACACAGCTGATGAAATTGATAAATTACCAGTTGCTCCTGTTACTACAATAAAAAAGAAACCAACTGTTAAACAAACAGTAAAGACTACAACTAAGAAAACCAAAAAAACACCGAGAGTAGGCGCAGGTTTAATTGGAGACTTTGGTGATAGTCCGAGTAAAACACAAGTTCCACAATTTGAACCGCCTCCAGCATTTAAAGATCCGTTAGATTTAGGAAAATATAAAAGGTTTAAATAAGGTAAATACTGTTAACGTTAAATAGGATAAAACGATGACTGCACAAAACGAAGGCTATAAAATTATGCCACCAATGGATCCAAAGTACACTGAGCGCAGTGGCTTAGAAGGTCCTTTTACTACGCTAAGTGGTAAAGTAGTATACTACGATCCAAAAGAAGGCAAATATTACGACCCAGATACAGACATGTATATGTCATATGACGAATTTCAAAACTATGATAAAGATTACAGTGGTATGGGTGAGGGTCATAGCCCACACAAAAAAGGCAGTGCCAAGTATAAAGCACACATGGCTGCAAAACATGCAAGCATGAACGAAGGTGAAGAAAAACCTTACATATGTGTACATGCTAAAAAAGGCAAACACGAATGCCGTGCAGAAAGTTCATATGGAGCAGCTAAAAAAGCGGCGGCACATTGGGGTATGAAAAGTACAGCAGGCATTGATGCATATCTAGCAGATGTAAAACATGTTGCAGAAACACTTAGTCCAGAAGACAAGGCACTTGTTAATAAAATGTACAACAAAGACGGTACATTAACTGCTCTTGGCAAACGTGTTATGGGCACCAAAGAGTCTCGCACATTAGAAAACCTTATGGCTAAAGTGTTTGGTAAAACAGTTAATGAATTTAAAAATTCAACAATAGAAGCAGAAGTTCAAGTCGACGAAGCAGGCGGATATTATACACAGCCAGTATATGATATGATTAAACAACATGGTTATCCAAAAGTAATGCACAAACTATTAACAAGTTTAGATGCAGATATAATTCAAGACTTTTTAAACCGTGCAGAGTTAGATGAAAACACATATGATACTAAAGACTTTGAATTTAATCCAAGAGCTGGACATAGAGACCAAATGAGCCATCCTGAAAATAGAGGATTGGGCGCAGAACCAAATAGATCATATAGTCCACGTCCTAAATTACGTCCAAAGAATCTTAAAGCACCTATGACAAGCCCACGTCCAAAAGCTCGTCCAAAGGATTTAGAAATGAAGTATGCTATTAATAAAGCAGTACGGCAAGCCGTAGGCGAAGGTGATAGTCCACATAAAAAAGGCACTAAAAAGTACAAAGCACACATGGCAGCAAAGCATGCATCTATGGCAGAATCAACTAGTAAGCCAGAAGTATCAGTTACTGAAATGCAAGATGCACTAAAATTAAAAGACGCTCCGTCAAACGAACATGTTGTAGCAAGTTATGTACGAACAATGATAGACGAGAGTCACAAAACTTGGGACGATGTAATGGAACAAGTTGAATTTGTTCTAGATCTTGTAAAAGAAGGTAACACAATGAAAGCAGAAGATGTGTTTAACATTGTTAAATCACAACACATGCAGAACTACTTCGATTATAAAATGTCACTCAAAGAGAATCTTGACACACTGAGAAACATTGTAAAAGACAAATCATACCAAACTGTAAAGTTTGAAGACGGATCAATGAAAGTTGATCTAACCACAGCAAATATGTTCTTGCAAATATTTGATGCACAAAAACCTGAAACACAAGAAAAGATACAAGCAAAAATTAAAACCAAACAGGGCTTCCTAGCAATGTTGGATTTAATTTACAGTAAGATGTAAGGAGTAGATATGAAATTCGATAAACTTAAAATTACTGAAGACGAATTTGATCAGCTAGCTGAGAAAAAAGATGCTTGCTATCATAAAGTTAAGTCACGTTACAAAGTATGGCCCAGTGCATATGCTAGTGGCGCACTAGTTCAGTGCCGTAAGAAAGGTGCTAAGAACTGGGGCAACAGCAAGAAGAAGTAATATGTTGATTGAAGAAATTATAAGCGAAGTAACTGGCACAATGATGCCTAAGGTAAATGTTGCTAACCCAGATGCAATTAGAGCAAACAACAAAGCATTGGGAACAAAAGAGCTAGTGGTTACTACACCAGCTTTTCGTAAATTACGCAATCAACAATTAGATAAACAAGCGGCACAAGATGCAAGGCAAGGAAAAGATCAAAGTCAATCTTTTAAGTTCACACCTGCTGACAGTAGTAATTTTAACCCTGCGTTACAACCACCTAAAAATAAAAGACCAAGACCAATTAAAAGTATAGGTAGCCAATAATGCTTATAGAAGAGATCATAACAGAGAAGTGTTGGAAAGGCTACAAAAAAGATGGTATGAAAACCATGTTTGGAAAACGTGTACCCAACTGTGTTAAGAACGAATCGGACGAAAACGTAGATGAAAATCTAAGAGCTTGGTTCGGCAAAGGCAAAAAAGGCGGAGCTGGAGGCGGCGGATGGGATCGCTACAACACAAAAGGTGAACGCATAGGTAAATGCGGAGACAGTAAAAAAGGCGAAGGCAAACCTAAATGTCTTAGCAAATCACGTGCCGCAAGTCTAAGAGCTAAAGGCGGCAAAAAAGCAATAGCAGCAGCTGTACGTAAAAAACGTAAAAATGATCCGAACAAAAATCGTAGAGGAAAAGCTAAAAACGTTAGCAACACAACAAGGAAATCTTAGTGCAAGGTGAATACAGAACATGTAAAAAGTGTGGACATAGATGTCACTGTTACCAACCAACTTGCAATGATTGTATAAATGATGTGTGTACTGGATGCGATTGTGAACCCACTGTAGAACTTGGAACAGATGCCAGAAGTTGGCCTTGGCAAGATAGCGGTTTAGATAGTAATTTTAGATGAACTTATGTACAGAAGAAATAGCATGGGCAACAACTGCTCCCGAGGATTTATGGATATTCGATAAACTTATATTAGCAAGACATCTTGGTTATACTTGTGGTCCAGTAGGAACTAGAGTTTCGAAATCAGATTACTATATTGTAAGACCTTGTGTAAACGCTATAGGACTTGGGCTAGGTGCTCAAAAACACTACATTAAAGATTTTACAGATCACTTAACACCTGGACATTTTTGGTGTGAAATATTTGAAGGTGATCATATTAGCGTAGATTATCTTAACGGCGAACAAGTACTAGCAGTACAAGGACATAAAAATCCTGCAACGTATACGCAATGGGATCGTTGGGTAAAAGTAGATGTTCAAATACCATTACCTAGTTGTTTAGATTATATCAAAAACAAATATGCTAAAATAAATGCAGAGTATATAGGCGGGAATCTAATAGAATTACATCTTAGACACAACCCAGATTTTACTATAGGACGCAATGAATACATACCTGTATGGCATGGACAAGACGAAATACCACCCAAAGGTTATGAATTCATTGAAGATCCAGACGTTCATGGGCGTATAGGCGCTTGGGTTCGATAAATACCAATACAAAAAGGGAGTATTCATTATGAGTACATTTGAATTTGAATTCACAGAAGATCAAGTACAAGAACTATTACACGGTAATAAAGAATATATCGAATGGTTCGAAGCAATGGAAGAAATACTTCCATACTATGACATAAACACTGTTGATAGGGTTGCAGGATTTATAGCACAATGCGCCCACGAAAGCAATAACTTCCGTGTTACAAAAGAAAACTTAAACTACAGCGCCAAAGGATTGAATGCTGTATTTCCTAAGTATTTTGTAAGGGCAGGAAGAAATGCTGACGACTATCACAGACAACCAGAAAAGATTGCAAATGTAGTGTATGCAAACCGCATGGACAATGGCGACGAAGCTAGTGGTGACGGATGGCGCTTCCGCGGTAGAGGAGTTATCCAACTTACTGGTAGACACAACTATACAAAGTTTGGCGAAACACTAGGCTACACAGCAGAACAAGCAATCAAGTATCTTAAAACCAAAAAAGGCGCATTAGAAAGTGCATGTTGGTTCTGGAAAACAAACAACATAAACAAATATGCTGACAAACAAGATATTACTGGTATGACCAAACGTATCAATGGCGGTACTATTGGATTAGCTGATCGTAAAAAACACTACAAGCATGCACTAGAAGTACTAGGCGGCAATTGGGCACCTCCGCCATTTACACACAGTACTGTGAAAAAAGGTAGCAAAGGCGAAACTGTAAAAGCAGTACAAAAAGCCTTAGGTGCTAAAGCAGACGGTGTATTTGGTCCAGGAACAGAAGCCGCAGTAATAGCATGGCAAAAGAGCAGAGGCTTAGTGCCTGATGGCATAGTTGGCAAAGCCACACTTGCTGCAATGGGAATTAAATAATGTTAAGCAAACAATGTAAACTACACTTAGAAGAAGTAGGCGAAACAGGCTTGCAACATATGGCAATAGCACTAAAAACCGCAGTTAAATTACAACTGTTAGTGCCTGCATTAATCATTCACAGTGTTGCACCTAGGTGTTTTACAAACACAGCAACTAATGTAATGAAAGATATATTGGAGAAGAGAAAATGAATTGGGTAAAAGAACGTATCGGTGAACGCACCACATGGGACGGTGGCGTGATGATTGCAATGGGATTAATTGCATTGTTTGCAACTAGCTTTATCAAACTTGCGGCAATTGCAGCAATTGCATATGGCGCATGGACTATTTGGAAAGCAGAATAATATGTGGGAAATGATCGAACGCATGGCTAGCGATAGGCTTTGGATTTATACTGCTCTTGCTGGCAGTGTGTTTGGTGCAATATTTGTTGCATATATGACTAGCACACGTATAGGACTTTGGTTTTATGCTAAAGTTGATAACTGTGTAGACTATTTGGTAGAGCGTTGGGGCTGGACATGGTTACAGCAACCAGAAGATGCTTGGCGTCAACGCTATCCAAAGATTACAGCAAAAATAGATGAGCTCGAACAGCGCATCAAGAAGTTGGAAAAGTGACCCGGTGGGAACGTATAAAAAACTGGTGTACAGTAGATCGTTGCGTAGACTTAATAATGGACGCAATACTATTGTTCTGGGAAGTTATTACTAGTCCCATATTGATTGTTATGCGTCTAGCAAGATATGTACTAGGCAGATGGGTTATAGAAGGCTTAAAAAACAAGATAAAAAAACTAATACATTGGCTGAAAACTAAACCAATTTGGGTGTCGTTTATTATTGGGCCTATTACTGTCATAATATTGTTTTATACTCTAGTAGCTATATGGCTAGGCGGAGAAATGCTCAAACCAGAAATATGGAAAGAAGACGATATTATCGTTGACAACCCTGAATAATTACTATATTATGTAAAGAATACAAGCCAAAGGAGGTATTCATGCCTGTACGAAGTTTTAATGATTCGGAAATTAAAAAGTTAAAGCAATTGATGTCTGAAGGTATTCAGGTCACAGGAGAGGTAGAAACTCTCAGAGAAGGTCTCAAAGACACAGTAAAAGCTATTGCAGAAGAAATGGACATGAAGCCAGCTTCACTTAACAAAGCAATTCGTATTGCATACAAAAACGAATTTGCAAATGTTCAAGATAGCTTCAGTCAAGTTGAAGAAATTTTACAAGCAACAGGACGAGATGTTTAATGCTGGATTTGCCAGTAATTGAAGTACAACATTACACGGACAAACTATTTAGAATTAGAACAGAACGACCTCGCAGTTATAGATTTACTGCGGGGGAGTTTGTTATGATTGGTTTAGATGATGCACCTAGTAGAGCATACAGCATTACTAGTGGACCATACGACGACTATTTAGAGTTCTACAGTATTAAAGTACAAGACGGACCGCTAACAAGTAAACTACAACATGTAAAAGTAGGCGATACTATCCGTGTAGGCGAAAAGCCAACGGGTACACTAATACTTGCTAACTTAGAACTAGGCGGACATCTAGTAATGATGGCTAGTGGCACAGGTATTGCACCGTTTATTAGTTTGTTACGTGAACCAGAAACATATGATCTATTCGATAACATCACTGTCACGTGGACTACTAGACTACATGCAGAACAAGACTGCTATAGAGACTTCTTAAATGAGATGCCAATTGAATATATCAGCACAGTAACACAAGAGCCAGCTGAACTACAAGGACGTATACAAAAGTTTATGGAAGATGGCACTGTAAAGATTGACAATCCTGCAGAACAACGTATAATGTTATGTGGAAGTGTAGCATTTAACAATGATCTCAAAGATCACTTTAACGAATTAGGTTTTAGTGAAGGTAATAAAAAGACACAAGGTACGTTTGTGCAAGAAAGGGCTTTTGTAGGCTAATGTATGTAGACGCACTAATCGATAGAGATAAAGATATTATACACGTGGTTGAACGTGTAAACGGAAAACGTGAGTTTAGAGAATATCCTGCACGGTATTTGTTTTACTACAAAGATGTTAGAGGTAGTTACGAAAGTATCTTTGGTGACAAACTAAATCGTGTAGTAACTACAAGTGGTAAACAATTTAAAAAAGAAAAGAAACTATACGGCGGACAAAAGCTATTTGAAAGCGATGTCAATCCTGTATTTAGATGTCTAGCTGATAACTACTTAGGAGCAGACACTCCCAAGCTACAGCAAGCGTTTTTCGATATCGAGGTTGACTTCGATGAGAAAGTAGGTTTCGCTCCTCCTGAAGATCCGTTTAATGCTGTTACTGCTATCAGTGTACACTTGGATTGGTTTGGAAAAACAATCTGTTTGGTTAACAAACCCAAGACACTTACAAAAGCAGATGCACAACTTATTGTAGATAGATTCCCTGATACTATACTGTGTGATACAGAAAGTGAATTGTTGGAAACATTCTTACAACTGATAGATGATGCAGATGTATTGAGTGGTTGGAACAGTGAAGGCTTTGATATTCCATACTTGGTAAATCGTATTGCAAGAACTATGGGCAAAGAACACACAAGACGCTTTTGTCTGTGGGGCAAATATCCCAAGCGGCGTGAATATGAAAAGTATGGTAAGTTACAAGAAACGTATGATACCATTGGTAGACTGCACTTGGACTATATGCAACTGTATCAAAAGTATACATATCATGAAATGCACAGTTATAGTTTAGATGCAATTGGTGAATATGAACTAGGCGAACGTAAAACAGAGTATCAAGGTACACTGGATCAGTTGTACAACAATGACTTTGAAACATTTATTGAGTACTCCAGACAAGACGTCGACTTGTTGGTACGCATGGACAGGAAGCTACAGTTTATTGACCTTGCAAACGTTATTGCACATGACAACACAGTGCTTGTGCAAACAACAATGGGTGCGGTTGCTGTAACAGATCAAGCTATTCTCAACGAAGCGCACAGTCGTGGACTTATTGTTCCAGATAAAGTACATGACAAAGTACAAAAACATTATCCACAACAGTGTACAGCGGCAGGTGCATACGTTGCAACTCCTAAAAAAGGCTTTCATGAATGGATTGGTAGTATGGACTTGAACAGTCTATATCCAAGTATTTTACGTAGCCTTAACATGAGTACTGAAACTATCGTTGGTCAGATTAGACATACACTTACTGTTCCAATGTTAAATGAATACAAATGGGTTGTTGCAAGTGCATGGGAAGGTAAGTTTGCTTGTCCTGAGTATGAAAAAGTTATAGAGAAGAACGATGAGACATTGTTGTACATCGACTTTGAAAATGGAGAAGAATTGTCCGGGACAGGCGCTGAACTATATCAGATTATTTTTGAAAGTGGACAGCCTTGGGTACTTACTAGTAATGGTACAATACTTGATCAAACTAAGAAAGGTATCATTCCAGGCTTACTAGAGCGTTGGTATGCTGAACGTAAAGTACTACAAAAGAACATGCGTGAGCATCAAGCGGCAGGTGATATTGAAAAGACAGCATATTGGGATAAGCGACAGCTAGTTAAAAAGATTAACTTGAACAGTTTGTACGGTGCGTTACTTAACCCAGGTAGTAGATTCAATGATCCACGCATGGGGCAAAGTACAACACTAACTGGTAGATGTATTGCAAGACACATGGGAGCCAAAGTAAACGAGTTGTTTACAGGCGAATACAATCATGTAGGTCCTTCAATTATATATGGCGACACAGACAGTGTGTACTTTAGTGCATATCCTATATTTAAAGAACAAATAGAAAATGGCGAGTTTGCATGGGACAAAGATAAAGTTACAGAACTGTATGAAACTGTTTGCGAACAAGCCAACGAAACATTTCCTAACTATATGGCAACTGCACACAATGTACTCAACAGAGAACAAGGTGAAATTATTGCGGCGGCACGTGAAGTTAGTGCAACTGCTGGCATATACATTACAAAGAAACGCTATGCAATCTTAGTGTATGACAATGAAGGTCACAGAGAAGATAGTGATACAAAGCCAGGCAAGATCAAAGCAATGGGATTAGATCTCAAACGCAGTGATACTCCTGCTTTTATGCAAGACTTTCTCAGTGAACTACTGTTAAAAACACTAACAGGAAGCAAAGAAGAAGAAATTATTGAACGTATTATTGAGTTTCGCAGTGAGTTTAGAAACATGCCAGCATGGCTTAAAGGCACACCTAAACGTGTGAACAAACTTACACACTACTACAATAGTGAATATATGATTGATCCTAAAACAGGAGACGAAGTATACAAAGGTAAAAGTAACATGCCCGGACATGTGAGAGCGGCTATCAACTACAACAGAATGCGTAGAATGAATGGTGACCGTTACAGCATGGAAATTATGGATGGTATGAAGACCATTGTATGTAAACTAAAGGATAATCCGCTAGGACTTACTAGTATTGGTTATCCCACAGACGAAACACGCTTGCCCGAATGGTACAAAGAACTTCCGTTTGACAATGACACAATGGAAGAAGGTATTATTACCAAGAAAATTAGTAACTTGTTAGGTGTAATGAATTGGGACCTAGCTAAAGCAGAAGACAAAACTACGTTTGATAGTTTATTTGACTGGGGCTAATGAAACTAGATCTACACGGAAAACATGTACACGAAGCGTGGAAAATGGTTGACAGATTCCTAAGCGACTGTTATTATAAAAGTATTAAACGTTGTGAAATAATTTGTGGACAAGGAATGATCCGTAACGAAATGGATGATTGGCTCCACCTAAATACTTTTGTGCGAGAATACAGGTTTAATACTCGTACACAAGGAAGCTACACAGTATACCTAAAGAAGAGGACATAACATGAGAGATTATCTCAAAGACATTGTGCAACACACACATGGACTTGGCTTTATTGAGGCCGCAAAAATTGTAAATGAAGAAGGCGCTACTAGCTTAGAAGCTATGGATGATGATCGCACAGTTATTGTGCAAGCACAATTCAAAGAACAAGTGCCAGGACTTAGTGGTACATTCGGTTTGCCTAACTTGAGCAAACTAAACATTCTACTCAACATTGATGAGTACAAAGACAATGCAAATATCACAGTAAACGAACAAGAACGCAATGGCGAGACTGTTCCGTTTGGTTTGCATTTTGAAAATGCAAATGGCGACTTTAAAAATGACTACAGATTTATGAGTCGTGAAGTTGTTGAAGAAAAACTAAAAAGTGTTAAGTTTAAAGGCGTAAGTTGGGACGTTGAAGTGACTCCTAATAGTGCAAGTGTTGCACGTTTTAAAATGCAAGCACAAGCCAACAGCGAAGAAGTTGTGTTTACTGCAAAGAATGATGGCAATGACCTAAAGTTTTACTTTGGTGATAGCAGTACACACGCAGGTAACTTTGTGTTTGCACCTGATGTTAACGGTGCTCTTAACACAGGTTGGAGTTGGCCCGTAGCACAAGTGCTGAGTATTCTTAACTTGCCTGGCGATGTTACTATGAAGTTTAGCAACGCAGGAGCGGCAATGATTACAGTAGACAGCGGTATGGCAACGTATGACTATATCCTGCCAGCACAAAGCAAGTAACATATGGAACATAACCAACACAAAAATCTAACAGAAACACAGAACGATTATGCTGTGTTCTTGCCAGCATTGAGTACTTTCTATGCACTGTTTATTGGTAGACAACGCAGAGGCTTAGAGCCTTATAACGAAGATAGAAAAGCAAGCGGTACGCCGTATATTGACTTGAATCGTATACCTGCACACTTGACTGCTAACAATCCAAGCAACGGTGTAGAAAGTCTCAACTGGCTAGCCAAAGAAGGCATCTTCAATTACAAGTGGAGTTTGCATAGTGCTGGACACGCCAGTCTTGATCTAAACAAAGACATGTACAGAGAAAGTCAATACAGAGAGCGTGACAGAGAATACAGTTGGCTATTAGGTGATAGTGGTGGTTTCCAAATTGGTAAAGGCAAGTGGGAAGGTGACTGGAGAGCAAACAGTGGTTGCAATCTAGCACAAAAGAAACGTGATGGTGTCCTAAAATGGATGGACGCCTTTATGGACTATGGTATGATCCTCGATATTCCAGCTTGGGTAAGTCGTAGTCCTGATGGTGCAAAGGCAAGTAATATCAGCAGTTATCAAGAAGCTGTAGATGGCACTGCTTTTAACAATGAGTATTTTATCAGAAACCGTAACGGAGACTGTAAATTTCTCAATGTACTACAGGGCGAAAACTTTGCTCAAGCGGATGATTGGTATTCACAAATGAAAAAGTTTAGTGATCCCAAGCAGTATCCAGACGCTCATTTTAATGGTTGGGCAATGGGAGGTCAAAACATGTGCGATATCGAACTAGCACTCAAGAGGCTAGTCGAACTTCGTCATGATGGTTTACTAGAACAAGGTTTGCATGATGTTATGCACTTCCTAGGAACCAGCAAATTAGAGTGGGCTCTGGTACTAACTGCAATACAGAGAGCAGTAAGAAAATATCATAATCCAAATTTTACAATTACATTTGACTGTGCAAGTCCTTTCTTGTGTACAGCAAATGGACAGTTTTACACCAACTGGCGTTTGGATCAAGACAGCAAATGGAGTTACATGATGAATGATGCTCCAGATGATAAGAGTTTCAAAGGTAATGGTGTATTATTTGATGATGAAGCACGTAAAATGTATCCTGATTACATTGGTAGTCCTGTAACAAATGGAATGATGCTGGACGAGATTTGTTACTATGCTCCAGGTGATGTAAGTAGACAAGGCAACGAAACTAAAACAAGTTGGGATAGTTTTAGCTATTGTATGCTTATGGGTCATAATGTATGGCAACACGTTAAGAGTGTACAGGAAGCAAATAAAGTATTTGATCAAGGACAGTATCCAAGTATGATGGTAGACAACAGTTTTGACAAACAAGAAGTTAAAGATGTTGTTATGGAAGTTTTTGCTGAAAGTGACAAAGGAAAGAGCTTGCAAATTATCGAAAATCATCGTAAACTATGGATGAAAGTAATCGGCACACGTGGTGCTGTTGGTAAGAAAACAATTAACAGTTCGGCACAGTTTAATGCACTCTTTGAATAAAGCACTAATTGTAGGCACAGGATTTGGTAGCCTATACAAAAAAATATATGAAGACATGAATGTTGCTGTGACCACAGTGGACATTGCAGATCCCAATGCAGACTATAAGCATGTATACAAAGCACTAGATGCAGGATTAGCGCATTGGGATGTCTGCCATATTACTACACCCAATTATACACATTATCCACTAGCAGACTTATGTGCAAACTTTTGCGACATTGTGTTTGTTGAAAAGCCTGGTGTTGATGACCCAGAGCTATGGGAAGAACTGCTGGCAGATCATCCTACAACACGTATTATGATGACCAAAAACAATCAATACAGAGACAATGTACATCAAGTGCGTGAGTCAGCAAGTAAAGGCGAAGTACATATTCATTGGTTAAATGAAGATAGAGTACCCAAGCCTGGCAGTTGGTTCACTACAAAGAAACTAGCATTTGGTGGTGTAAGCAGAGACTTGATGCCACACTTATTGAGTTGGATACAAGTAATAGATCCTGACTGGATGCACATGAAACCCACATGGAGTAGATTGGATCAGCGTTGGAAGTTGAAAGATCTAACTAGCAGTGATTACGGCGAAGTAGATGCACAAGGCACATATGATGTAGATGATGCATGTTATATTGATATGGGTCGTTACAAACTATATGCTGATTGG
>Ga0228652_1000841_pt1 | contig 12764 bp, 23 predicted proteins | sample 64DmetaG_FD_183030 | JGI IMG/M metagenome (GOLD analysis project Ga0228652, IMG submission 183030) | Seawater microbial communities from Monterey Bay, California, United States - 64D | ecosystem: Environmental > Aquatic > Marine > Coastal | place: USA: California | collected 2016-10-05
CAAGTCACGTGGATATAGATTTCATAATACACTTAATGATATTGATGTATCAGAAACGTACGAACGTGATTTTGAACTAGCAAAACTCTAATAACTATTGACTTGACATTCTCAATATGTTATAATATTAAATAAAAAGGAGTAGTAATTGAATCAGGTTATTAAAGAAATCGAAGTAAAAGATGTTAAAGCAAAAGTCCGAGAGGATACGAGTGACGAGTTCGTTGTCAATGAAGTCATTAGAGGCAATGAATACAGAAAACTCAAGTTACAACCAAGTGATGTAGTATTAGATTTTGGACTGAACATAGGAATGTTTACTATTCAAACATTCAAAAGAGGAGTTAAAGAGGTACATTCGTTTGAGCCTGACCTTGAGAATTTTAATTTAGCAACAGATAATTGTAAATTAAACAATGTAGATGGTAGTGTTCAGTTAAATAATGCCGCGGTTGTTGGCAATTACGATACCCAAAGAAATTTCAGTATTAATGTAAAACGAAATAAAGGCGCTCACTCACTTGTAGCAAAACGAGGACGTGATACCATAACAGTTAATGCTGAAAATATCAATGATATTATGAAACGAGTTAATCCAACTGTTATCAAAATGGACATTGAGGGTGGCGAGTACGAAGTATTGCCTGCTATCAAAGATTGGTCTAATATTAGGGAATTGATTATGGAATATCATCACGCCCATTTGTTAGACTCTGATTTGAGAAAGTTCCACGAAATAGTATCTTTACTTCAAGGTCACTTTTCGACTGTTGAATATCGTAAAGAACCTAAGGGAGCATGGGTTAGTATTATTTACTGTTCACAAGAATCAAATAATGATTTAGAAAAATACCCAATTATAGAATATGTAGAACCAGAGCCAGAAGTATTTGACGATTTATTCGATTCATAGTTCTCAAACCCCACTCTAAACGGTGGGGTTTTTGACATTTGTATATTAGATAAATATCTTTAAACAAGATATTGATATGATATATGAGAGATACCCTCCTTCTGAATGCAGACGGCAATCCTTTAAGTGTCGCACCCCTTTCAACACTCACTTGGCAAGAGAGCATAAAACTCGTCTGGCTCGATAGAATTAATGTTCTGGAATGGCATGAGAACTGGCAGGTTCATAGTCCTAACATAACAATGACAGTTCCCAGTGTTATAATGACCAGAGAATTTGTTAAGCAACGTGTTAATACTTCGTTCAATAGAAGTAATGTTTATTTACGAGATAACTATATTTGTCAGTATTGTAAACAGATGTTCAGTTATAAAGATTTGACCCTAGACCATGTTATTCCGAAATCTAAAGGTGGCAAAACTGAATGGTCAAATATTGTTTCGGCGTGTAGGAAATGTAATAATGACAAAGCAAGTCACACCCATATCAAACCATATAAGCAACCTAGAAAGCCAGATTTTCTTCAATTAGTCAATGGAGTCAACACTGTACACATAGACCACGAGATTTGGTTGAAGTATATTAATCCCAATTCAGAGAAAAAAAGAGCATAAATTGGTTAAAAATGCTTGACTTTGCCATTTTAACCATGTAGAATAGTATAGTGAATTGTAAAAATTCATATTATATAATATCAATTTAACAAATGACAAAGGAGTAATTTTATGTCAGAACAAGAAACAACAGCGGCACCAGAGCAATCTGCTCCGAGTGTGACCGTAAATGACCTGGTTAATATATACAATATTATTGACCTAGCGTCAAAGCGTGGTGCCTTTCAAGCGAATGAACTTTCGTCTGTAGGTGCTGTGGCAAATAAAGTCAAAGAATTTGTAGACCATGTCCAAGCGGCTCAAAAAGCGGCAGCCGAAGCGGCAGAAGGTAAAGATGCAGATGTTAAACCTGACGATAAACCAGCGGGAGCAGAATAATGGCTGCCTTTATTAAACATGTAGGCACACACAAAGGCACTAACACTCGGTTGAGTGTAGCGTTTTTGCGCCTACCTGACGAACCAGAGAATGCATTAGCAATATACAGTGATTCATTGCCAGATAAGTACCATGAAGATTTCATGAAGGCAGTTGAGTCTAAAGAAGGACAAGCCGCAAAAGAGTTATACGAAGTCCTTTCTCGTAAAGTATTCTGGAATGGTAACAATATGCTAGAAACCTTGCACAAAGAAGGTCTTTTGGTCAAATTACCAGTCGATTCAATTATTATGACACCTAACTCCACTACTTCATTACCTTTGCCTGATTTATTAAAGCAGATGGATGAAATTACTGGCGGTCAGGCAACAAGACCACCCGAAACAAAAGGACAAACTGTACAAGAAAATATCGTTGAGCAGGTAGATATGGCTGCCGAAGGCGATAATAAAAAGATTGCACAGAACTTGTTAATTCAGGCAGTCATGTTAGAAGAAGAAGCAGTTAAAAAACGTGCAGAAGCGGTTAAGTATGACCCATCTCTTACAGAGAAGGCTGAGAAACCTGCCAAAAAAGGTAGAGGTAGACCAGCAGGGACTACTGCAAAAGCAATGGCGGCAAGAGCCAAAGCGGCGGCACCAACGGAATAATTTTATAACATTAACTTTTGAGAGGTTACTGAAATGATGGACGACCCAGATTTTGATAAGTTAATGGATGAAATATTTCCAATGAGTATTCCAACAGAATACGTAGAAAAAATACTAGTAACGTTAGCAAGTGGTCAAGAGATAGAAATGTCAGGTGATGAATTATTACATCCACTGCCACTTGCTGATGATTTAAACTGGGAAAAACTTGTACACAGATTCGACAAGATTGCTGATGTTCAAGTAAAGATAAACGTTTCAAAGATTAAAGACGATGTTGCTACTAATGTTAAAACAATTCTAGACACCCATTTTGAGAGTAATGATGTAGATACTGGAACGATTGATGGTGAAATAGAAGGCAAGGATACATTGACTGGCAATGATTAACATGATACTCGCTGCCGATGAACATGGCAGTATCGGATTCAAAAACGGCCTCCCCTGGCCAAAACTCAAAGAAGACTTAAACTGGTTTAGACAACTTACTGAAATGAATGTAGTAGTAATGGGTTCTAACACTTGGAAAAGTCTTGGTGTACACGCACCATTAACATCCAGACATAATTATGTAATAACTTCATCATACGATAAAGATGATTTTCCTGGTTGTTTTGCAGTTCGTAATCCAAATGAAGACTCACTTGAGATTATTCTTAAGTCTTTAGACTTTGCTCATCCTAGTAGAGATATATTTGTTATTGGTGGGAAGACTTTATATGATGAAGCCTATCAGTATTGTGATGCTATATTTTTAACTAGAGTACATGACAAATATCCCTCAGATACTAAAGTTGATATAGAGAAGTACATTGACGATTTTGTTTTACTCAATCAAATGTACAGTCAAGGCAATCAACATACTCCAGATATAACGTTTGAAACCTATTTAAGAGCAGGTGAAGAAAGCGATGAAAATGAATGGGAAGATGACATACCGTTCTAAATTAGATAAATAAGTATAGTAATTACTATAAACTTAAAACACCGGAGTTAAATATTATGATAAAAGAAACTACTATTCTTACTGGAACAGCAAATACAGTAATGATTTATGACGATGTAGACCACTTTTTCACTGAAAATGGACTTGCAGACTGGAGAGCGGCTGAACTAAAGTTATTTACAGATGCTGGCTTTGATGTCAATGATTCTGCTAAACAACAATGTAGACTAAATGCAGATGGTACTAAAGTAATCATAACAGTTGCTTATGAAGACCAAGCAGAAAAAGATTCTATTCTAGCAAATGCGTCAACTGGAGATGCTCCAGCGGCCCTTATTCATGAATTAAGTGAAGACCACTTATTCTAAATCAAATTCTAATTGATTTTTAGTTCTACCGTCTTCTATAGGCGGTAGGCAAAACACCATATGAAATCTTAAATGTCTACCGGCATTAATTGCGGTATGCATCTTCGTTGTGTCAACATGATACGTAATCCCCTCACGTAACTTTTCTACCTTCTCATCTATAATCATAAAACAATTTTCATTTGCTACTAATGGTAGATGAATTCTAGGTGTTTGGTCATGATGATATGTTAAGCATGTTTTCCAGTTCATCAACATATATCTGCCACGAACTGCACCATATTTTTCATTAAAGATATCGATAACTTCTTCTGTATATGTTCCTTTTAGAAAATCACAAACTTCTGTAAAGTCCTTTTCTTCTAAAATAACATCACGTTTCTTTGGTTTTGAATTAGGGTCACTAGCATCATGATTGTCCCAATCAACCTGAAGACTAAGTGTACCCGATAAAGGTTGTTTAACTACAGGAGTTCCAGGAATAGTTTGAATTGACATCTGACCATTGTTCGCAATAAGAAACTGGTCAACGTTCAAATCATACATCTCCTTTCGAAGTCTATCGTAATCAATATCTATATCTAACTCAGTCACATTCATGTTTTATTCCTTATCTATCTCTGCTTGTATGCTAGGTTGTACTTCATCTGTTATACAAATCTTGTTTCCATTCTCATCAAGGACCCACATCCATATTTCTGTTGCTGTATAGCCAGGATGGGCATTAACATATTCTTCTTGTATCATCTTTGCTGGCGCAGTTATATATAATGGTCCAAACTTTGGTAAGATTGTATTTGCTACGGTTACTGCATTAATATTGTAATAGTTGTAACTAAATAATTTACTTATAGGAATAGTTAAACTTGGTGCCAAATCATCACCAAAGATTATTCCCGCTCTTATTCCACCCAATAGAAATGATTTACTAAGACTGAATGCAACGCAATCAATCACTGGTTCATGAACTGACATCGTTTCTAAAGACGTTCCGTAGAATGCACAGTCTAAAAATATCTTACTATTTGTCTTTTCACAATGTTTTTTTAGTTCGGGAAACCAAGTCGAAATACTACCTGAATGGTTAGGTTGACTGACGATAATATAACTATTTTCCTCTATCGTCTCTAGGTCCGAATGGTGGATACGCTCATGGGTATATGGTGCCAACATTGCATTGTAAAACTTATAATCACCTTCAAAGTGATAAAACTTATTAACAGTCTTTGACCTATAAGCAACTTGATTAACTATCGCATCATGTATTCCATTACATACTGCCCAGTCAGAAAACTTATCTACTCCAGTAAACCTTGATGTCCAATTTAACCAGTTATTACGATAGTCCTCTAGTTCTGTTTGAGAACCTTTATTCCTTATTACAACCTTATCAAGTACTTTTCTAATTTGCCATGGACAAAAACTATGAACTGCATCTGAAGGTCTTTCAAAGTTAACAGTATTTTCAAAGTTACAATGCTCTGGATTTGATTCGCCTTGTTTCATAATCTATTCTTTTTTACCTTTCAATACTAGCATTGTTAATAATATACCGACGGATAATCCTACTGCAAACCCACAAAGAGTATACATCATAATGAATAACTTAATAGTCACTTCTTAATCTTCTGCTCTGTATATTTACAATGCTTTCGTATATATGGGTCATACATATTCAACGCCATCTTTTCTGGATGTAGTCTTTTATTTTTATGTCTTGTATAAAAATGTGCTGACTCTGTTGATTGCATTCTTATTTTTTCTCGCATAGTTTCCTTCTATTTCAATTTTCCACTTTCACGTAGTTCTGAGCGAATATTAGTTGCACTGATATTGTGTATCTTTTCGCCTAGATTGTGTTCTGTAAACGTATATCCTACACCTCTGCCATAACTAATGTCTACGATGTTTGGTACCTCTACAACTACATAATCGTAATTATTTTTAAATCCCTGCTCATGTAAGTGACTGACAATATTACTTTTGACACTTTCAATATCAAATGGATTATCATCTATACCACTTACATCACGTATCATAATACATACTTGTCTTGTCTTTCTGTATGCTTTTTTAAACAACTCTGTGTGTCCGTCATGCCAAGGTTGCCATCTACCCAACAATTGTATTGTTGGTTTTTTCCAATCGAACATTTTTCTTTCTTTCTCTCTTTTCTTTTATACGGTCTTTTTTTAACTGCTTGAGTTCTTCAGGAGATAAATGCCGTATATATCCCACTTATCTTCTGCGAATAGCCTCATGAAAGGCTACTGTCTTTTCAAGTTTTTTTATTCGTTTAGTTAACTGTTCGATTTCCTCTAACAGTTCTTTAACTGTCTTCTCTAATCTATCTGTCATATACTATTTTTTAACTTTAAACTTTTTTAACATTTCCTGAGACTTTAAATCTTTATTAGTGCCTCGTGGCTTCTCGGCCGTTTTTGCATTCTTAGGAGCCTTGGTCTGCACCTCCTTAATAGGCTTCTTAGTAATTGCTTTTTCTGTACTCTTATTTAGTTTCTTTCCTTTGCCAGATAGGTATGCTGGCGCTTTATTTTCACCTCTGTATGTTGCAGGGTCTACTCCTTTTCCAAAGAATAGTTCTGTCAACGATGGTAATTTTAACATATTGTTTCTCCTTATTTAAATGATATATCTCCTGGATATATTGGTACTGTCGCTCCAGGTTTTCTTTTTGGTATTTTACTGTCTGCACTACTTACACAACTTTCACTAATACAAACTCTAGGGGCATCAAATAACTTGAACCCACTCTCAACATATCCAAGCGGCTCATCCGCACAACTGTACGAACGTTTTATACTACCATCTGGTTCTCTAATAATGATACCTTTGAATCCACTCGTACATTCCCATCCCTTAAACTTGTTAAAGTTAAAAGCATTGAAACGTTCTGCCTGGTCCATGTACCATTTCTTTCCTTTACTGTCTTGGAATTCTACTTGCATTTGGTGTGGCACTGATTTGTCATCACCATTTATCGCATCCATTCTCCACATACTACCTGATTTAGGTTTTGGTCTTACTACTTTTATGCCAGTTTCTTTCTGTAATTCTCTAGTATAATCACGTTGTGGCATGCCATTACGCATTGTCTTTAATTGTTCATCTGTGTAACCATGTACTACGAAAGATGCAGTCGGGTCACTCTGAGGTTTTAATGTAACATTTATACCACGATTGTGAAAGTATAATGCTCTTTCCCAGTCTCGGTCAAACCATTCAGGAACAAGAACCATGTTGATTGTTACATGTACATCATGTTCCATACAGTACAGTAACTTATCAGCAAACTCCTCTTCTTTCGCATACTCACTGTGAAAAGATGCTGTAATACTCGCACGGTGCATTTTTGCAACAGTTTCGCAGTATGTTTTATGCCACTTCATATTACGTGACATATTAGTTGTCATATGAACAGAAGTATAATTAGTATTATCCACATCTCCAGCGAGGTGATTGAGGATGTCCAAATAGCCAGGATGAAAAGTAGGTTCACCACCAGATAAAGAAAAGTGAAAAGAGTTAAATCCATTTTGTCTTGCTTGCCTTTTTATTTCGTCTATCGTTGCTAGACATAGTTCAGTTGGTCTGTGGTCTTTACGGTCACTTCTAGCATACGGCCAACAGTACGAACACTTGTAGTTGCAGAAACGTCCTAATAACCAACTTACTGAAAATAAATCTCTATATAAAAGGGTTCGTTGTCCTACACTAACGAGGTCATCGAATGGTATTTCTGTGAAGTCATATTGTGACCAATATAATTCGTCTGTTTTATCACTCATGTATGAAGTCTCTCCAATTAGTTCCGTGTATTTTGTCCATTATTTCACTTTGTTCTATCAACTGTTCTCTTAGTAATTTATCTTCCATCGCATCTGGCGACATAAACGCAGGTCGTATAACTGGTGTCGATGAGAAACAATCAATGTTATTATCATTGCACCAACCTAATATTTCATGCATATGCTTGTGATTAAAAACCATAGGCAAAACTGATACTGTCACATAAGAATTACTTGGTTTTAATTTATTGAACTTCACAAGGTTTTCACTCGTTTGTTTCCAACTTGAACCTGGTCGTATATACTCATAGCGTTTGCCTATTGCTTCAATACTCACATTTATCTGTATTCTTCTAAACTTCTCAAACAAATGATTCCAGTCTGTCATATCATAACTTCCATTTGTTATCAATTGTACTTCAATATTAGAAGAAACTCCTTCGTCTATTAGTCTTTGTATAATCTTTTTTACTTGTGGTATCATAAATGGTTCACCACCTGTAAACTTTATAATCTTTGCATCTAACATAAGATGACTAAACTCTAATGCTTTTTTTGTCCAACGTGTCTTTGGTTCTTCGTGTCTTGCTTCGTATCCGTACCAATTATATTCTTTATTATCTCTTATGAGATTTGCCCATTTACTACTACTTCCTGGATGACACATTCGACAAGCAAAGTTACAAGTATTGTTTATCTTTAAATCCCAATGCTTAATACCAGTTTCACCTTTGAACTGGTCATTGTATGTTGTTCGTAAACTTCTACCTGTTAGTTCTTCACTTAGTTTACACTCAGCACATCCATCTAGCCATTCTGTCTCACTTTGCTTACCCCATTCAGCATGTCTTGTTTGCCAATCATCATCAAAATATAATAGTTCTTCATCGGGTTTTGACAACCATGCACAACAGGGTCTTATAGTAGACGTGGTATCTATTACTACACCATGTTTAAATATTGCACATTCTGGCATTACTGTTTCCTACTTATGGCTCATCCCACATGGCTCATCAAATCTAACATTGAAGAAACGTTGCTTGGTTCTATAAGCCTTCTCAACTATTTCATAATCTATTCCAACTGTATTTAACACAGTTTTAATATCTTCTCTGTCTTCCTCTGCCATTTCTTCACGTACATTATCTCTAATGTCTTGTTCTACCATATCATATATACTACTAAAACACCACTCACAAAATGTAACTGGCATCACACCAAAGAGTCCTTGAATTCCACCACACGATTCATCATATTCATCGTTACAAATAGAACATTTTGGTTTTGGTTTAGATGTTTGCAATTCACGTATGTAGTCATTCGCTGTTCTTTTTTTCATCATCCTTCCTATTCTTTAAAACAATATGTATATACCATTTCATTAACCATTCAACTTTCCTAGGGTATTGGTCTGGATTAGGTATCTTATCTTCTCCAAAGTAATCAATAAATCCTTGTATATCTTCATCACTCATAATGGAATATCCCTATTCTCTTTAGCACAGTGTGATTGACAAACTTCTAGTTTACTCATATTGTTTTCAATCCACTCAAAGATTGGACCTTCTATAATCTCTTCCATAGAATAATGATGTATGTTATGATACTTCTTATCTATACCAGATTCATTCCAAAGTCCAGTCATTCTTCTTGTAATGCCAAACCAACAACAAGGCAGTACATATCCTTTTGATGTGATATAAAGATTGCCCATTGTTTTATGAAATGTTCCTTGTCCATTTCCAACAGCCGCTTTACACTTTGGTTGTATCTCAAAAGTTTTGTTCCAAGTCATACTAAGCCCTCGATTCCTACATAACCTTCTGGTAATACAATCTCATCTATTTCATTTGCAGGGTCTGTGTTTCTAAAAGACTTAATCACCACAAATCTATCAAAGTTCTCATCTTCAGATAGTTTCTTAATGTCACTTATCTGATGCTGATTCCATTTGAATACAATAAACTGCCACATCGCTTTGCCACCTGAAGAGATATATGCTCTCCAGTTCTTTTGTAAAGTATTCCAATCAACATTCTTTCTATAAAGATGATTGGTTTCTTCATCTCCGTCTATTCCGAATACAACTACTAAACGGTTGTTTAATTCTTTAGATAATTCTCCTAACTCACTCCAGAAACTTTCATTTCTTGACCCACCATTCACGTGAACCCAAATGTCTTTTTCTTTATTGTCCAGGTGATAGAAATACTTTATGATTTCTATTACATCTGGATTTATTACTGGTTCATCTAAGTTGCCACACAAGACTACTTCGTCTAAGTGTGACCATCTATCAGGCAGAAATGTCTTCTTTATATCTGCTACTGATAGATAGGTATTATTCAGTTCAACATCGTAATCTAAAGTAAACGTATCTCGTTCTTCAGTCTTTTCATTCTGAAGTTTAACAAGATAACTTCGTTCACACTGTGGACAAAAGGCATTACAATAGTTTGTTATTTCTAACTGTAAACGTCCTATATTGCCTTCGGTTGCCCACAACATTTATCAATCAATGTCCAGTTCTGGCCAAGTGGCTAATGATTTTTCTGCTGAATAGTTGAATATCTCTGCGGTTGCCCATTCTTTTTCAATACACCACCAACACCCTTTACATTCTTTTGTAAAGTTCTCTGTCTCTTCAATCCAACCTTCACAAGACCTAGTCAATGCACCAAGAGAAGCAAGTAGTCCATACTTCTTATAGAATGCTAGTACAATTCTTTTGTCTGAATGAATGAACGGTAGATATTCAGTATGGTAATCGCATCTGCATTCACTTCTTTCATCAATCCACCATTGGCGATTGTCCCAATCTCTACGTTCTGCTCTACGCTTCCATCTCTTTCTCCAGAGTGGTGCGCCAATTTCTTCAGGTGGGTTAACAGTTACACCATTAAATAATGCAGTAATGTTATGCTTGGCAACCATGTCCCATGACAATCTAGTTCCATTATCAATGTAATCTTTTGCTGTAGTCATTCTAACCATATGCTCACCAAACTTTACATTAGGGAAAGCATTCATTACAAACTCACGTGCTTTTGCGGCATAGATATGTTGCCATGGCTTTTCTTCGTGGCAACAAGACCATACATAGATTGTAATATCTAGGTCATTCTCATTAATATGGTGTGCTAATAACCACAACAATATTGATGAATCCATGCCACCTGACATTCCAATACCAATATTCTTATGAAAACCCCAATCTTTCGATTCGAAAGGTAATGTGATTTTGTACTCTTCGGGATGTGCTTCTTCCGCATTGTTTCCCCGTCTGTAAACAATGGCTCTGTCTTCAATAATCATTTAATATATTCCTCGTTTTGTTAGTTTTACATTTAAGTTGGAGCACCTCGTTGTGCATACCTTTAGTTTTGGATTGTTTTCATCGTCATAACCATTAGAGAAACTTTCCTCTAAATCTTTTGTAAAGAAGTCATGGCTTATTATATCACGGAATGAATGAGAATGCAAGTTATTCCAGCCCTCATTGTACTTTTTAGTGAATCTTAACCAATTTTCTCTACCACCAGCATCATATTGTGTCTTGTATTGATAGTTAGAGTTCATCCAACAACATCTCCATACAGAACCATCATGTGAAATCTGGTATCTATTATTCGTACCCCATAGACAAGTGATACCTGTTTGTTCTCTTGCTATCTCTAGGTTCGCTTCGGCACTAAGTTTAGTATCAACTTTTATATCTTTGATAACACTTCTTGCTTTCTTCAGATTCTTTTCAACTAAATCATCACTGATATTCATCAAGTCTTCGTCTTCTTCTTTCATCTTATCAAGTTCATTCAACTTCTCACTCAAAGCAATCTTAACTGCCTTTTGTTCTACACGTTGAATTCTATTTCTTTGAAATTTGTCAAATCCATGTTCTGCCGCCAGCATCTTTGCTGTTTCCACAAGTTCTTCATTGAAATCGAATGGAATCATTTTCCATACTGCACAACCACCGCCACTGATAAATGCTTCTGCATTTTTAATTATCTTATCAAAGTCAGTGCCAATTCTGTACATATTTTGTGTTTCATTATCTGTTCCATCTAAGTCAAACATTACGTGATGTCTTCCTGGTAGATGTTCGTGTAGTATTTCACCTAGTTTCTTCCAAAAGGCTGGTGACTTGTATGAACCATTTGTTGAAATAGTCATATCATGTAATCCATTAAAATTAGCATGTAAGTTACCATTTCCATCACCAACATAGTCATCAGTCGGAATATCGCCTTTTGTTGTTTTGGCCGCATACTCTACCAGTTCTAAGAAGTCAGGATGAAAGGGACTATCACCAAAACTTCCATCGTAAGTTAGATACTTAACTTCATCTTTTATCGAATCAATAAGTTGATGATGAATATCTACTGGCAAGTTCCAGTTCTTTGGTGGTGCTGAAACTTCGTCTGTATCAGGATTAAATACTTTATGTCTGATACAACCAGGACACTTTGCTTGACAGTTAGAGGTAACCTCTATCGTTATTTCCATATTCCTTCTATTCATTTATATAATCCCATACTTTAGGTGCTAATGTCTTACATGACACATCATATAATTCATCTTGTAATCGAACCAGTTCTTTAAACTTTGGCTCTTCTAATGTTCTATTGCCTTTTAATCTTTTGGCAAACTCTGCTGTAAAATCATTTACAACTAATTCTTCTAGTATCTTATCTTTCACATCTTCTTCCAAGTTAACAATGTCCATAGCCTGTGGCCAATGCACAAATGTAGTTCTTATATTTACTTTTTTTGTAGGTATCAACTTCTTAATGTCTAAGAAGTCGTTATATATTTCATTCATATAGAACGCATGGTATGCCGATGTAGTACAAACAAATAAGAAGTTATGAACTAGTGGTGCAACTTCAACAATGTTCTTCAGCACAGTCTGATAGTCGCCATCTGTCCTAAAGTAGTTAAATAAGTCTCCTGTGCCGTCTAATGATACAGTTACACTAACTCTTTTGAAGTGTGGCCACAATGTTTTAACTGTCCACCCTTTGTACTCAAGTATACTCATATTACTATTGTAAACAAGAGATATCTTTTTTGTATCAATTCA
>Ga0228652_1000856_pt1 | contig 12583 bp, 14 predicted proteins | sample 64DmetaG_FD_183030 | JGI IMG/M metagenome (GOLD analysis project Ga0228652, IMG submission 183030) | Seawater microbial communities from Monterey Bay, California, United States - 64D | ecosystem: Environmental > Aquatic > Marine > Coastal | place: USA: California | collected 2016-10-05
ATGGATGAGCTCGATAAATCCTCCTTCCGTTCAAAAAACAGCTCCATCATGGATCGCTTTTTACCCCTACTCGAACCCAGTGAGAACGGGCATTGGACAGAACCCTATCTGGGAACCGAAATTGATGCCTCACAGGTGAACTGGGTGTTCACCGCCAACGACCTCTCGATGATCCCCGATTTTCTGCTGTCCCGTCTCGATGTTGTCCAGATGCCCACTGCCCGTCTCGAACATCTCCCGACGGTCGTGAAACAGCTTCTCGAAGAAATCCTTATCGAGGCCGAACTCTCGATGGACTGGATGCCAAAGTTTTCGAGTGTCGAAATGGATTCTTTGAAGTCGAATTGGCTCGAACATAAAAATCTACGCATCCTCAAGAAGCAGGTCGAGTTTCTATATGCCGATTACGAAAGAAAAACTTTCAGAAATGTGAACTAAATATATAAAATTAAAAACTTATATATTGATATATACTATATAAAATGCTATCTATAAATAAGTCATATTATGTTTAATGGAGTTTTAAAATGTCAATTGATAGAAGCAAGTATCGCCTTAAGGTCAGGGCTAAACAACGTAGCCCAGAATTCATGGAAGCAGAACAAAAGGCAGAAGAACAATTATTTCTTTTCAAGCATGTTCTTGCCGCCAATATTCAAAGTGAGGTCAAGATGATGGGAATGACGCAGAACGAGCTCGCAAAATTGCTTCAGATTTCGCAGTCTGATGTTTCCAAAATCCTATCAGCGAGCCCCCAGGATGGCATGTTGAGCGAAGATGAAATCGCTGACCGCAAGAACCGTGGCCTACCGACACCAAGCCATAATCTTGACAAGCGTTCCTTGAAGATGTTGCTCACGATACTCTCCGTTCTTGGAGTGGAGACCAAAATCCAACTCCAGTTCTCAAAGCCTGCTTAAACCTGGGCTTTGAGGCGCTTTTTCTGATTGCGCTGCAAGGTCTCCCTGATGGCTTCCAGAGCCTGCTGCTCCAGCTTACGGATCGTTTCATGCGAACACCCCATCTCCTTCGCAAGCTGGCGCATAGTTGCCTCCGCATCGCTGAGATAACGTTCACGGATAACGACCACATGGCGGTCGGTCAGACCCACTTCAGGGCTTAGAAGAACCTTGAGAACCTCTTCCAGCTCGATGGCCTTCAACACGGTATCCTCGGTGCATGCGTTGGGATCCACAATATAATCCAGAGCCTGAGCAGACCCTGTATCTCCATCCCTGCCAACATATTCGTTCAAGCTACGGTCAGAGCCGGACAGAATGTCGAGAATTCTTTCCTTTTCAGGATCAAGAGCCTCCTCATCAAGCTCGATAGCAGAGGTGTCCCATCCCTGAGACTTCAATTTTGCGATCTCTTGCTTGTTTTGGTAAAACATCTGCCTGAACAGGCGAGAGCCGACACGGACTACCGACCAGTTCTGGATGACATGTTTGGAGACACGCCCGAAGACCCATGGGGAGGCATAGGATGAAAATCTGTTGCCGGTATCGGGGTCAAACTTTTCGACCGCTTCTGCCAGCCCTTCGAGAGCTTCCTGCAGCAAGTCTTCGAACCCAAAGCCAACCTTTTGTGGGCTGCGCTTGTAAATGTCACGAGCCATTTTCTTGGCGAGAGGGGTATGAGCCATGATGACCTTGTTACGGGCTCTCAAGTCATTTTGGTGTTTATAGGCTTTCAATAGAGCCTGTTCTTCGTCGTAACTGAGTAGCTGAATATGATCTGTCTTCATGTAATGACCTCCTTTGAAATAAAATGGACAAAAACCGATAAATATTAACTCACGATAATTCTGATGTTTTTTCCGAAAACATCCTTAAAAAATCAGATTTTTTAGGCATCTATATAAATATCAGACAAAGAGGCTCAAAATGAATAAAACCTTCTTCAAGACGAATACGAAGCGATTGATTTTGAACGAAAAGGGCATCTCTCATATCATTACAGAAGCCTCCAAGGGACGAACCTATGGAGAGATCGCAAATGAAATGGGAATTACTGCGCAGGCCATTGCACAAGTTCTTAAACGTAAGAACGCTGCACAGGCTCGTAACAGAGACCCTTTGAACAAAGAAAAACTCTTCGAATATGTCGAGAAAGGCTATTCAGGCCCAACGATTGCTCAGTTGATGGATTATCCTGTTGGAACCATCTACTCAGCCATGCACCACATGGGGCTGACAATCAAACGCAGCTCAAAGCTGGATGACATTCTCTTTGCCAGATAATCAGGGTATCAGATATTTCATATTATCTCCTCGTCTTGAGATAATAATAGACCACGCATAGTCAGCTTTCAATTTGAACAGCGTGTCAAGTCAGCGGTCAAATCGTGTCAAGTCAGCTTACTTGGAGAATTCTATCAAAGGCAGGTAACCGCTGTTTGAAGGTGTTTTGAGAATAGGGGTCAGGACGTAATCCTGTGATGGTCTCGTCCATGTTCCAACAGAACAGGCATAGTCCATATCTATCTCTACAGGCTGGGATATCATCTCTGCAGTCACATCGAGGATGAACACGGATCCACCTGACAGGAAGCTTGTCGCAACAGTCGGATTTGCGACCGCATTGGCTATGCCACGCCCCCTACCCTCCCTGAAATATAGGCTATCATCACGGAAACCTATCTCGACACCCTTGATGCTGTAGCTTCCATTGATGAAGCAACTGAAACGCTCGGATTCCTTCGTGCGGTCAAGATAGACGCTCTTCACCGGATCGGCATGGATGAGCTGGGACAGGGCATAGGTTCCTGCCACTTCTGGAGTTAGAGTGAAGCGGAAATGGTTCAGATCACCTGATTTGTAGCGCTTCACATAGTCTTGCGAGCCATCGATGGTCTTCAGGTCGTGTTGTGCGTCCATGTAAGTGACATCAACTGGATCCGAAACCTGGGCTTCCGATGTGCCATCCTCAGGCAAGGGCTGTGTGAAAAGACGTGCTTTCGTCTTGTTGGCATAGATGAAATCCCAGGATTCATCTGTCATGCTTTGTGACTTATGCACCATGATGTTGATGCCAGGATAGCCCGCCTCGAAGAGATGCGGTGAGACCGCACTGAAGACCGCCTCGAAAGGGTATCGCCCCATCTCCAGATAGACCTTGGGGAAGACCTGCCTGATGGGCTGCTGGCGAGTGCCGTCAGGCGCTGTGTAGGTGAAGTCGAACACGGTCTCGCTGCCAACTTTCATGGTGATTGCAGCTCCGTAAGCCGTCACAACACCTTGGTGCTTGGCAATCGGCTCACCACGATGGTTTTGGAAAATATATGAGGGACCGTTGCGATAGAAGACGGTGCCATCACCGCCTGCGATGTTGGATTTCCACTCCATGTCTTCGATAGGGTAGATGTAATAGTAACCATCTGACGGGATATCGATGAAGGCTGTGGCCTGATGACGGGCACTGGCCGGAGCCATCATCCCGTTGGGTAGTCTCCCCTTCGCATCCGTCTTGAAGAGCTGGCGTCCTGCCTGGTAGCGCCCAATCACGGAGTTCGCATCGTCAAAGCGCTCTTCAAGAAGCGTAGTAAAGCTGCTGTCATAAAGAGGCTGTCCAGTGGCACGCTCATTCAAGACCGATGGGTAGACCGTCACTGTCATACCCTTTTCAGTCGCCAAAGTAGGATCTCTGACCTCGATGATCGGTGTGTATGGTTGAACTACAGCATCCGTGATGCCCGCTTCAGAAGAGGTTTCAGATATCTCTGGACCAACAGCGCCCGCATCAGTCCCCATATCGATCACGAGAACCGGGATATCGACTTCCTCAACCATGTTGGCTTCAGGTAAGGCAGGCTGGTCGATGAGCGAAGTGTCTTGTGAAGAATTCTGATCGATATTTTTGGTCTCAACGGGAGAACCGACCAACGCTGTGATGTCGTCTTGCGTGATCTGTTCATTGGCAGAACCAGAAAGCGGTTGTTCAACCTGCCCCATGAAGTAGACACTCCCACCTGCCAGAGCGACACCACCTGCAACCAATCCTGCACCAATATATTTTTTCATTATAGGCTCCCGTTATATATTTCTTATCCATAAAGATGGAAAAGAAGAGCCTCCTATCAAGCTGATGACAGGAGGTTCATTGAACGGGGCGTGAGGATTTTATTTGAAGACGGAGGTAAATCTGGATGAATTCGGGGTCTTCATCAAAATCTCAGGACGATACCCAAAGCTCTCTTCTGAATAGATCACAGGCTTATGGGGTTTATCCGCAACTATCCATGATTTTATATCACAGTGATAATTTAGATTGACGGTTACTTCCGTATCCACAAGATCCTCACCAACTCTGATCGGGAGGAGCGTGTGAACACCACCATAAACATCACTGAAGCTGTCCGCATGGCGATAATTATTTGCATCCTTGCGTTCACGCTCTGAGACGGTCTTCAATTCGGATATTGTCTTTTCAACACCATGTACTTCCAGCAAGGTTTTTTGAAGTCCGATATTATAGGTCTCATCCCACTCATCAAGGTAAGTGCCATAAATAAAGCAGTTCTCATCTATATTTCTTGGCTCATCGTTTGAGCCCCCATCAGTAGCGATCATGGCAACAAGATCATGGGATATGATGTAGTCTCCCACGCTGTTAGGCACGAAAGAGAACCTCAGCTGATGGGTCTCACCCGAACTGAGAGTAAATCCTTGGTGATCCACATCAGAGTAATCTTCGAGTCCAAGCGAGGCATCGATAACCCAACCTGATTGAAGGTTTGAGGTCAGATCGTAATCACCAGGGCCCCCGCCTTCCTCGTTGAAAGACCCCTCTGGTGCGCTGATCTGTGCGATAGTCTGCTCTCTGTCAGCGAAGATATCGATGAGTTCTGCATCTGCCTTGGAGGCGATTTTTCGAGCATGAATATTATATCCACCGAACTCTGAAAGTCCGGTTGCTGTGCCTCCAAAGACCCAACCAGCGGCATTACGGGTCTCGAAGACCATCTCGATAGGATGGCTCCCCTTGCTGAGCTTTATGGGGGTCACTGACTGCTTGATGAAGTTTTCTTGTGGCACTTGCATCATGCGTGCATCATCTGCTCCCTTGTAGTCGAAGACGACACTATCCCCTATTGTTATACGAAGCGGACGCTTGGCTTGTGTTGAGGAGTTTGCCTGCTCGGTTCTCCAAGGTGTTTGCTGGCGTCCAGCAACCGTTTCTCTAGCGTGCTGAACCCCACCTGACCAAGTTGGGGAGATAGCGTCCCCCTCGAATTCAGAGATGATCTCTTCAAGCGGATAGATGAAGTAAAATCCATCCTCTGTGATGTCCAACTGTCCCTGCATGACCACACGCACATAGCCAAGCTTTTTGAGACCTATATTATTATAAGGTGTTTCATGTTTTAAGAATCTAAAGAATGGCGCAGAATCTATATACTCTCCCAACCTCATATTTAATCCATCCACATTATGGAAATCATTTTTGGACTGCATCCCCCAGGGTTCAAAATACTCCGTGAGATTATGAAGAAATCTGATTTCATCATTTACGGCATCAGCTGAAACAGGCAGAAGACTATCCTGTGCGGCATAAATCGTGAACCTTGCTTGTGATGAACCAATTTCACTCTCAATCTCAGCATATGGATCTATATAAGGGTCGATATATACATCTTCTATGTCACCACCCTGAGCGACTGCTGGCGTTATCAACCCAGCGATGATGGTGCTTGCAAGTAAGGCTCTTAGCGTAGAATTCATGATACTCTCCCGTCAAATCTCTTTAAAAGAAGAGATGGTGTAAAAGGGAGTGATATTAAGCTAAGGCTTATATTGTCATATTTATATAATCTTCTAGAAGATGAGGATCATTGATTACTATTTCTTTTGCAAAAGATTTTGATTGCATCAGATTAAAAATACCTGCGGACGTAAATAACATTATCAGAGCAAACATTACCAACTCTTCAATATTACCTCTAAAATAATTCTTTCGTGACATGATATCTCTCCTCATGAAGAGAGATGGAACAGGAATACCTGTTTTAAAATACGTTCATAATATTCCATCTATCATTATATTATGGAGGACAATTTATGAGCGAAAATAATTATATCGACCAAGAAGATGGGAAGCTGGATTTTTCAAGAATTCCAAAAAGAAAAAAATGGAAGCTTTTGGGGTTGTCTACAGCGTCTCTTCTATTGGGTATGACTGCAGTGCTTGCAGTTACCCACTGGGTGATAGACCCTTTAGCCACATTTTCCGACTTCAATAATTTTTACATTAACAAAATGATACATGTGGTCATGATTATAAATATTGTCTTCCCTCTCCTCTTAATGCCACTCAACCTTCTACACATGCTTATCACAAAGACAGCATTAGGGGACGTTCATTCAGGCTGGAAAAATGGGTTTTCTTGGAAAACCAAATTAAAAAATCTTACGAAACAGGTTTCTCTTGTAGCGCCTCTTGCTTTGATTTTCGCCTGGGGTCTTCAGCTTCCTTTCGGGGAAGTGCAAACAGTCATCCAAGATGGAGAAACTTACTTTATACTCCCGTCCTCTTGGTTTTCTATAACACTCATCCTTGGTGTTGTTCTGGGTAAATCTGTCATTGTCAGAGTTTTGAGAAAGATAGGTTTAGCGATCTAATATCAGCTCGCAGCCTTCAGCGTCACAGAAACGATATGTCATCGCTTGATCTTCATAGACAGCGATGACTGCCATTTTGACGGGCGATAGCCCATCATCCACACCAACCGCACCCACAACATCTTTCGCATAAGACCAGCTCCCGTAGATCGGCTGCTGCCAGAGGGCGACAGTGCCAGCATCCTGATCCTGATATTTGACGACTGTGAGCTTAATCTGTTCGGGAGCGGGGAAAGCCGCCTGACGGTTCAGCGCCAAGCTCCCCTCTAAATAATCCAGCAACACGGGATCGATCTCAGTGGCAGCGTTCAAGGATACCAGATCCATTTCTTCCACCAGATTGAGGGCTGAGAGCGTTGTGTTATGCACCACCCCTCTCGCATAGCCCACGAAGGCAAGATCGATGGAAGAGGTAATGAGTGTCGCTATCGCTGAGATGAATACAACCCCTCCGATGGGGGTCATCGCTTTCTTGTCCATGAGAAATCTCCATTCCCTAAGGGAGATGGACAAGAGCGGGCTGTCTTAAAGTGAACCGAGTAGCACCTGATAGGTGAAGTTGGTCGGGAAGGCCAGTTCAGGCCAGAGCGTATCCATAAAGATGAAATCCCACTGGCAGCTGACACGCAGGGCCTCGAAGGTCACGCCTCCATAGCTCAGTGTCTCCAGAGTGACCGCATGGCCAGGAGAACCATCAGGTTGAAGGCAGAGGGCAGAAAATCCGATAAGGCTCTGCGTTGAGACAGCCGCAAGGCTTTCTCCCTCTCGATACCACTGGGCGAGCTGGGAGGTCGTAAAGGACAGCTCGACCATTCCGAGACTGTAAATCAGAAGGTCGGCAAAGCCCAAAAACAGGAAGATGACAACGGGCAACACAAGGGCGGTGGTAACGGTGATGTTCCCTTTTCTGCTCTGCTGAAGGTCTGCGGAGATCACATCATACCTCCCATACTGCTTAGCTTCTGAAAGAGTTCATAGATTGAAGAAAAGAGAAGCAATGTGACGAAGGCAGGAAGCAGAATTGCAATTTGAGGGAGGAGAAGCAATGTCGGGATCTTGGCCGCTTTCTGTTCTGCCAGCAGCATGCGCTCCTTGCGCAGAACCTTGGACATACCCGCAAAGGCTTGGCTCATCGGTGTTCCGTCTCTGTCAGCCTGCTTCACGATGGAAATGAACTCACGCATCTGGCGGGACTCGTTGCGGCGCAAGAATTCATCAAAGGTGCGGATGCGATCCTGTGTGATGGAAAGTTCTCTTGCCAAGTGGATAAACTCGCTTGCGATAAGTGGTGAGATATCCTGCATCCTTGGTGTGGCATGGTTGATAGCACTGTCAAACGGCACGCCCGAAGACACATAAATTGACAAAACATCAATCGCTACAGGGAGTTGCTCGCCAATCTTAACAGCTCGCTCACGTCCTTTTTCTCGCACATAGCGGGTCACCTGGAACCATGCGAGATAACTTCCGATGAGGACGGCGATGAGTTTGTAGACGTTGTAATAGGCGATTTCCGGATCCACGAATTCCGGAAAGAACTTGTTGATAACGACACCAAGTCCCAAGGTCGCCAGTATCTTGATATAAATGTATTTCTTGATGGCGTTGTCCCCACGGATGCCAGCACCTGCAAGGTTGGACTTAAGGCGCTCAACCCCCGCAAACCCTCCCTTGATGAAGTAACGCATCCAGGGTGCGAGCTTTGTTTCCTCATATGAAATTGCAACTTTCTCCATCTGCTCAAGCAGGTCTTTCTTGGTCTTCTTTTTACTTTTTCGAACATCTACGCCATCAAACTTGGTCAAGCGCTTGCCATGCTCCCTAGCATTTTGCAGCGTGAAGACAGCATTCGAGACGGGTATCATCAGGATGAATGTGAAAAAAATGAAGAAAAATGAAGCCGGTAGGCGATATTGTTCATCAAACTTTTCACCAAAGAACACGCCTGAGACGAGAGAGATAACCCCCATGATGGCCAGTGTTCCTATTTCGATATTTTTCAACTGAAACATAGTGTTACCCCTTATACTTTAATTGATGCGAGCTTACGCATGATCATGACTGCAATGTAGATGGCACCGGTTGCGCCCACGAGGACCCAATGCCCCGTCAAAGTGTCATAAAGGTGCTGTGTGAACCTCGGCTTTGTCATGGTGAGAAACACCAGAAAGAAAAACGGCAAACCTGCAAGGAAGTAGCCTGCGAAATTGGCCTCCGAGGTGAGTGATTTCACCTTCATGACCAACTCTTTGTTCATGCGTTGTTGCTCGGACAGGGAGTCTATACCGGGTGCCATTGACCCCCCCGAAATCTGGTTTGCGGACAGAGCGGCTGCAACAAAGTAGAATCCATCTACCCCTGTGCGGTCCCCTTGCTCAACAAAGAGGTCAGCGGGGTCAAATCCTACGGAAATACCCTTATGGAGTTCATCCACGATGCGCTTCATCGGCGGGTTTAATTCATCCCCTACGGTGGCGAGCTGGTCCTCAAAGGACTTGCCCACTCGAAGACCACGGGTCATGGAGTCGAGGAACACTGGAATATCATCCAGCAGCATTTTTTGATATTTTGCTGCCTGCATCCCCGTGTAGGCCATGACGATATTCGCCCCCAGAAAGACGCCAAGGGCATATTTCATATTCATGGCGAAAAGTGGAAGCGGCAGGACAAGCGCTATCGGATACGCCAAGATAAAAGGGGCTATCATGGCGGGCACAACAAGGTGCCAATGCCCTAAGGTCGATATGTTGCGGTAGATAGCTCCAAAGATAGGTATCCTAAACAATGCGGTCTTGGCCGTCTTCTGTTTCTTCTTCCCATTGAAGGCAAAGTCGAATTCTTCTTTAAAAAGATCATTCTTGGCCTCTGGAGCAAATCGCTTGAGGGCGTGGTCTTTTTTGAGACGGAGCCTGACCGCACGCAGGATTACCAATAATCCAAGAATGAAGATGACAGCGGAGGCGAGAGCTGAGGTCAGTGTCATGACTTACCCTCCCTGCTTTCCAAAAATCTCGGATATTTTGTATTCCAGACCATGTGCACGGAACTTATCCATTCCACGGGGCTTCACATTTGCTTTTTTCCAATGCCCCTCGACACCTGCCGTGGTGAAATTATCGATCTTGAACTTGAAGAGTTCCTGCAGGGAGATCACCTCACCCTCCATACCAATAACCTCCGAAATCGAAGTGATACGACGCTTCTTGTCTTTCATGCGTTCAATCTGGATGACCAGATCGATAGCAGAAGCAATCTGTCCACGGATAGCACGAGCAGGCAGATCATAGCCCGCCATCAGAACCATGTTCTCAAGGCGGCTCAGAGCATCACGGCATGTGTTGGCGTGAAGAGAGGCGCAGCTCCCATCATGCCCTGTATTTGCCGCTTGCAAGAAGTCGAAGGCTTCACCGCCCCTGACTTCACCGATAATGATGCGATCTGGGTTCATACGAAGTGAATTCTTAACCAGAGCGGTCTGGTTGACCTGGTTATTACCTTCGGAAGAGGATGCCCTGGTCTCCATCCTGACCACATGTGGCATCAATATTTTGAGTTCAGCCGCATCCTCGATGGTAACTATGCGTTCATCTTGCGAGAAATGCTTGGTCATCGCATTCAAAAGCGTGGTCTTACCGGATCCTGTCCCCCCTGAAATTACGAAGTTCAGGCGGGCTTCCGCCGCAAGCTTCAAGAATTCTCCGATTTCCTGACTGAAACTGCCCACCCTTTGCAGGTCTGCAAGCTGAAACGTTTCCTTGGGGAACTTACGGATTGAGATCGACGCTCCGTCAAGCGTGATGGGCGGGAAGACGATGTTCACACGGGAACCATCCTGCAGACGAGCATCAACCAGAGGCGTATTCTCGTCAATCTTGCGTCCCACATTGCGAGCAATACGCTGCCCAACTGCAATGAGATGTTTGCCATCTCGAAAGGAAAGACCAGAAAGCTCCCTCCCCTTCCCTCTGCGGTCCACATAGATGGTATTGGGCCCCACCACCATAATGTCGGTGATCTCATCATCCTTCATCAGTGGCTCAAGTGGACCAATTCCCAACATGTCATTGGCAAGCTCTTCGGAGATGAGTTTTTGTTCAATACCATTGATGGTCAGGCGTTCATCAGATGCGATCTGACCGACCGCACGCTCCACCTGCGATAGCAACTCTTCATAATTCAGCTTTACTGCTGCATCAGGGTTCACCAGCGTGAGTACCTTATCTGCAAGATATTTTCTGATTTCTGTATTTATCTGAGCATTTGCTTCATATTGATTTTCAGGCTCAGTATTATTTTTCTTTGTTCCAAATAACATATATTTCTCCACCATCTTCTAAGTTATGAGATGGTGAAGTTTTCGGATATATTAATCAAAGCAACACGGCATTCAGGCTGGACTATGTATTCAACCAATCAATAAAACCACCAACAAGCCCTTTTTTCTTCCTGACTTTGACGGTTTCATCCTTGCTTCCAAGTTTATCCATGGCGGAGAATAAAACGGAGAATTCTTTCTTCAATTTTCCGCTCTCAAACTGCACTCCGCTTTCAACCATCTGCCTGTAGAACCCAACTGGATCATGGGAAATCTTGAGAACAGGACATTGAACACGGGACATGAATTCATCTTCACCTATCCCCTCGCCTTTGGCTCCATTGCTATCATTCAAGATGACATGCAGAGCGTCAGAGATAAGGTTGCGTTCATTCTCATCCCTGAAAAGAGTCATCTGCCTGATACCAGAGACGGAGGGACGGGTGACGAAGAATACGCCACTCGATAATGTGAAGGCTGGACGAGCCCATTCTGCGTGGCGTGGAATATCGAGAACGACGAAATCAAAGCTCGCTGTCAACTGTGACAGGAAGAGATTGATGCCTGAGGCGTCAGGATAGGCTTTGAGGCTTCCAGGTTCGGATAGGTAGAAAAGGTTCGGATTACTTTCCACACGATTGATGAGGCGAGAGAGAGAAACATTATCAATGCGTGCCGGTTCCTGGATTGCATTCCTGAACCCTTTCGTGACCTCTCCACCGTGGTGGATATATTGGTCTCCCGACACGAAATCGAGATCGACCAGAAGAACACGTTTCTTGGTTTTTGTGGCGTGTTGAGCCAATGCTGCCGCTATGATGGAAGCTCCGACACCTCCCTCAGCCGAAGTCACCGAGACAAGCTTGCGTGGTTCAACGGTCAAGGCACTGCTCTCACCGGAACGGATGGCACTTTGCAAGGCGGAGACCAGATCATCCCTGTCCAGAGGGGCAAGCAAGTAGTCGGAAACTCCGATTTGTCGAAGATGGCGGGCAAGACGCACATCATCTTGCGTGCCTATCACGATAACATTGATATCCCCTTCAGGGCCCGCATGGGCAATCTCTGCCAAATCAGATGGAATGTCCGAGGAATCCGAAAGATCGATGATGAGGATCTGGGGCGGAACCGCCCAGGTCGCTGCATCTACAAGTATCTCAGCCTTGCTTCCCTGAACTTTGTTGACCACCAGACCAAGACCTTGCGCTATCTCGGATGTGAGAGAGAGGTCATCTTCTGACTTTATATAAATATGTGCACTAAATCTCTTCATGTTTTTATCCTTTAAATATCAAAATCAATTACTTACATTAGCTTCTTCAAGCTCCTGTTGTCTCTTCAACCTTGCCTTCTCTGCCCATGTTAGAGGCTTCGCAGGCGCTGTTATGGACCCTTGCGGAACCTCAATTTGAGTGTCTTCTGCTTGTGGCGGGATTGCCTGTGAGGGCTGCACTTGAGACGGCTGGGACGGAGCTTGAAGGTATGTTCCAGGATCCACAGGACGCAGTTCGGGGAATGGCATAACCTCTTCAACCGACTGTCTTCCGGATGTGGCAAGTTCGGGAAATTGAGCGAGCGTTCCCATGCAGGTCTCCACCCCACAGGACAGGCGTCTTACCTTCGCCGTAGTCTTCATATCAATCTCTAA
>Ga0228652_1000874_pt1 | contig 12471 bp, 14 predicted proteins | sample 64DmetaG_FD_183030 | JGI IMG/M metagenome (GOLD analysis project Ga0228652, IMG submission 183030) | Seawater microbial communities from Monterey Bay, California, United States - 64D | ecosystem: Environmental > Aquatic > Marine > Coastal | place: USA: California | collected 2016-10-05
GGTCAAGAAGGGTAACAAACCTTCCACCATCAACAGCAAGCTACAGACCTTGAAGACCACCCTGGATTTCACACGGGAGCGAGGGATGCATGACGTTGGGTTCAAAGTTCCACGCCTAAAGCAACCATCGGACGCCCGGATGTCGTTCTTTAGCGCGGAGGACCAAGATGCCATCGAGGCTTTGATTGACGACAAGGGCTTTCGGTTGTTCTTCCGTTGGTCTATTGCGACTGGTCTTCGTCCAAGTGAATCGTTGGGCCTAAAGTCCTCCATGATACGCCGTGACCCAGTCGTTGGGCCGGTGATTGACATAGTCAAGACAAAGAACGGGGAGCCAAGGACAATCCCGTTAACAAAGAAAGCATTGGAGGCCCTTGAGACCGTTGGGGAGTGGAAGCGATACACCAGCTATCGGATCACAAGGGAGTGGGCAAGGCTACGTCGAAAAGACCCGGAAGCGTTGAAGGACTTCGTGTTCTACACCTGTCGTCACACGTGTGCCACTAGGTTGTTATCCAAGGGTGTTAACATAAAGGTTGTGCAATCTTGGATGGGCCACAAGGACATCAACATGACATTGAGATACGCGAAGCTCGTTCCGAGTGATCTTGCAGCAGCCCGTGACATCCTAGAAGCATAGACTTATGAAAAAAAGAATAAGAAAAACAACAGGGCCGATTCCAAGGCAAGCATCCCGGAGAGATGACGAGTGGTCGTTATGGGAGGCGCGTAATGAAGTCCGTCGGTATTCCGAAAAGATTCCGGGTTACTCCGAAGCCGTTTCAAGCATTAAGGATGCCTTGTGCGAGATTACCGGTCGCTACCGTGACATGAACTACGGACGAGACAAACGACACCACTGTGAAGATGAGTCAAATGTCCAGCTTGCCGCTGTATCGTTGGGAATGGGAACCAAGAACTTACCTAGTAACCAATACAGAAGATGAAAAGTTTACTAATGACCACCGAGTTGTTTCGTCGGGCTAACATCAACACCATGTATCGGGCATCCCTTTGCACTGCCGTTGTGCTTAAACCTGGAGTCACCAACACTAAGCTTGCGGCGATGCTTCAAACCAGCCGGGAGTCCATACAGGTAGCGATCCGGAACTTAAAAAAGGAGAACCTCGTTCACGTCACCAAGATAATTGACAAGGAGACCAACCGACCAAAGGAGACCAAGGTTTTTCCCACTCCCTATCTCAAAGATATTATTGCTGAAATCACCAACCTAACAACACGATGAAAATAGAGCGCAAATACTTATCCCACCGGGACCAAATAAAAGTGCAAATTCTTGAAGATGAATGCTTGATGTTATCCCAGCGCATTGCTAGGATCGTCAAGAAGCGAGATCGCTTGATGCGGAAACGCGACAAGATTCTTGATAAGGGACTAGAATCGTAGGGAGAACCTCGGGCGCGGTTGCTTGTTTACCGTCATTGAACACCCTTATCAACTCCTTCACATATGGAACAAAACGAACTCAACCAAGAGATGTTGGATCTCGGGGTCCAAAGGTATCGAAAGAACCGGGCCACCAATAAAGGCTCTTTGACCAACGCCGGGCGACGCATCATGCGTGAAGGAGTGGAGCCGGTAGCGTTGGGCCTAGTTGAGTTGCTTCCAACAGTCCAGAAGATAAAGAACAAGTCACAGTGGCAACGCTGTTTAGTGGATGTTAAAGACTTTCGTCCCATAGCCTTGATAGCTGTTAAAGCTACCTTAGATGTCCTCGACGAGCCTCGGTCCTATGCTAGTGTGTGTTTTCGCCTAGGCCGGGCCGTCGAGGACCAACTGCTATCCGACGATTTCATACGTAACCATGAGTTCGGGTCGAGGTTGGTTAAGCGTATGCAAGACTTAGCGAGCCGTGGACCAGCAACCCAAAGCGCCTATCTCCACAAGACAGCCCGGAGTGAGGACATGGAGTGGACCGATTGGACCCGCAGGGATCGCATCTCGTGTGGCTCCATGTTGTTGGAGATTGTCCATGATCGGACGGGCTTGATTAAGTTTACTGACAAGGCTCAACGCCGACGCCGACACTTCAAGCCGATGCGTATGGTTGAGATCTCTGATGTTACCCGTGAGTGGATCAACGAATACGACAACTACCGTGAGTTATTGTTACCGTTCTGGTTGCCGATGGTGGAAAGCCCGGAGCCGTGGCAGAAAGTCTTCGGTGGAGGCTACGGCATCAACAAGGATCAAGGACTCCCTGTGCTTCCGTTCATCCGATGCTCTGACAGGAATGTGTTACGCATGGCACCCGAGATGCCCCAGGTTTACAACGCGGTTAACCTTATACAGGAGACACCCTATGCCATTAACAACCGAGTCCTTGAGATGCTTGAGTGGGCGTGGGATAAAGATTTACAGATTGGGTTACCACCACGGAACGACCTAGAGCTACCTGAGTGGCCCGGTGATCACATGTCGGTGGAGGAAACACGGAACTGGAGGGACGACAAGCGGGAACGAGCTGCCTATAACACCTCGTTGGGTTCACAAAGAATCCTTATCTCTAAGATCTTGATGTTATCACGTAAGTTCCGCAACGAGCGTATGTTCATGCCGTCATCGTGTGACTTTCGGGGTCGAGTCTATCAGGTGCCAAGCTACCTTAACTACCAAGGCCCGGATCACTGTCGAGGATTGTTACAGTTTCACAGGGGTAATCCCATCAAGTCCGACGACGACCTAAGATGGCTAGGCATACACGGTGCTAACTGTTTCGGTAACGACAAGTGTGACTTTGAGACGCGCCTAAAGTGGGCCGATGGTTTCACACGGGATGCGATACGGATTGCTAACGACCCAAAGTCCAACCGAGAGTGGGCCGATGCTGATGAGCCTTGGCAAGCCTTGGCCTGGTGCTTTGAGTGGGCTGAGTATCACACGAAACGGTCGAAAAATTTTAGGACATTCCTGCCTTGTGCGATGGATGCAACCAACAGTGGCCTACAGCTTCTGTCATTGTTAAGTAGGGACGAGGAAGGATGCTTCGCAACCAACGTGTCACCAACTGCAACACCCCAAGACATCTATAGGTTGGTCTCGGACCACACGTTGGGGAAGTTAAAGCAAGACGCAAAGGATGGACGCGACTACGCACGGCTTTGGATTGAGTTTGGGATCGACCGCAAGATGTCAAAGCGTCCGGTGATGTGTTACAGTTACGGCCTAACTCCTTACTCCAACAGGGATTACGTCGCTGACTGGTATGACACCACCCGAAGAGAGCGTGGGATTGACTGTGTGTTTGGGCGTAGTCACATGTATCCGGCTATTAAATATCTCGGTGACCTCCTGTGGGACAGCATCGAAACTTTGTTAACCAAACCTAAGCAAGTCATGGACTGGTTCCAAGATGCTTCCCGGTTGATGACAAGACAGGAGCTACCGTTGACGTGGACAACACCAAGTGGATTCCGGGTCAGTCAAGACTATCGCAAGCAAGTCAGCCAAAAGGTCAGCACGTGGTTGAACGGTTCGTTAACATCGGTGCGCTTCAAGGATGCTACGGATGACCTTGATCCACGTAAGCAAAGCAACGGTGTCGCACCTAACGTGGTCCACAGTCTTGATGCTGCTGGGTTGGTGTTAACTGTGAACGAAAGTTGGAAGCGTGGCTTGTATGACTTTGCAATGATCCACGACAGCTTTGCCACCCACAGTAACAACTGCGAGACACTTGCGTCATCACTCCGGGACAGCTTCAGCGAGATGTTTAGCAAAGATATTCTTGCAGACCTAGCCGAAGCGTGGCAAAACGAATCTTACGAGGAACTACCAAGCCTACCTGACTACGGGACGTTTGATGTTAACACACTACGTGACTCTAAATACTTTTTCAGTTGAAGCTGAGAAAAACAAAGAAACCAAAACTATAAAGATAATGAAACAACTGACAACGCCTATAGGCACCGCGATGTATCCTAAGCTCATCACACCGGACACCAAGTTCAATGCTGATGGAGTGTATAGCTGTAAGCTGATCCTATCTAAGGACGACTTCGAAACACTTGAGGCCACCATTAATCCGTGGTTCGAAAAAGAATACGAGCGATTGGTAAAGGAGTCCGGCAAGAAAAAGCTGGATCGCAGCCAGAAGCTACCGTTAAAGCTGAACGACGACAACGAATATGAGGTCTTTGCAAAGCAAGTAGCCCAACGTGAGACATCAAAGGGACTCATCCAATTCCAAGTCGCCCTGTTTGATTCGGCTGGAAAAAAATTGAACAACCCACCGAACATTGGATCGGGATCTAAGCTGCGCCTTGGGGTGGAGCCATCGGCCTGGTTCAGCCCCATGATGGGAGTTGGTTATACACTTCGTCTTAAGGCAGTCCAAGTGATCGAGCTTAAGGAGTATGAAGGTGGAGCCGGTGGCTTCTCGTTTGACGCTCAAGAAGGCGGCTTCGTGTCCGAAGATCTTGGTGACGCATTTGAAAACGACAGTAAGGATGCCTCGATTCCGTTCTAAATTTGAACAACGCTTGGCCCTTGCAATGAAAAGAGCAGGGGTCAAGTTTACATACGAGTCCCAACGGATCAAGTATGTTAAGAACCACCACTACACCCCGGACTTTGTTCTTGATAATGGTGTTATCCTTGAGGCTAAAGGTCGCTTCATGTCGTCCGACCGGGCAAAGCATTTGTTAATTCAGAAGCAACACCCGGACCTCGACATACGCTTCGTGTTTATGCGAGCAAGTAACACCCTTAACAAGAGAAGCAAGACAACCTATGGTGACTGGTGTGACAAGCACGGCATCATGTGGTGCGAGAAGTCTATACCTCGGTCGTGGTTCGACTAATGTAAAAAAGAAAAAACAAGATGTATATAGCAACCCACCAGCCGTGCGATAAGTGCGGTGCATCGGATGCGTTGTGTGTTAACGAAGACGGTTCTACCTTTTGCCATTCGTGCAATACCTATGACCGTGCCGAGGCTACACCAACACCTCCACCCACTACTATGAAAATAACAAAACCTTTACACTCCGACTCGGACAAGTTCCTGACCGGAAGATACAGTGACATACCAGCGCGTCACATCACACTCGATACGTGTAAACACATGCGGTATCGCATCGGAGACTACAACGGACGTGCCTGTCACATCGCTGACTACTACGACGACGACCGGAAGCTCCAAGGCCAGAAGCTCAGGTTCGAAGGTAAACAATTTATGATCCTTGGTGACATCTCGGATCGCTTCTATGGTCAACACCTACACCCGATGGGGGGAATGAAGCTTGTTGTTACCGAGGGGGAGGTCGATGCGTTAAGCGTCAGCCAAATGCAAGATAACAAATACGCTACGGTCTCGTTGCCTACAGGTGCAGCCAGTGCTGCCAAGGTATTCAAGCAGAACCTTAAGTGGCTTGATAAATGGGATGAGGTGATCCTGATGTTTGATGAGGACGAGCCGGGACGGAAAGCAGTAGAGGATGTAGTCGGTATACTACCAAGCGGTAAAGCTAAGGTCGCCCGGTTACCACTCAAGGATGCGAACGAATGCCTCATCAACAAGCGGAGCCGGGATGTTATTCACGCTATCTTCCAAGCCAACGCATGGAGACCAGATGCTATCATATCCGGCAAGGACATCCACGAACGGTTAACAAATCCAAAGAACACTGCAAGCATTCCTTATCCTTGGTCCGACTTAAATAATCTTACACGTGGTATTCGTAAGGGAGAGATTGTTACCTTCTGTGCGGGATCGGGCATCGGCAAGTCACAGGTGTGTCGCATCATCGCTCACCACATCCTTACTACTACTGAACACAGCGTAGGTTACATCGCCTTGGAGGAATCCATTGAACGCACAGCACTCGGCATCGTAGGTCTTGAGATGGGTAAGCTTCTTCATCTTGATCCCGAAGTTAACTATACCGACACCAACTTCGATGAAGCCTATGTCAACACGGTAGGGTCAGGGCGCATGTGGCTTTACGATCACTGGGGTAGTCTTGATGCCGAGCGGTTGTTATCACACGTGATGCACATGGCGAAGGCAATGGATGTCGAGTATGTTATTCTTGATCACATCTCTATTGTTGTTAGCGGCATGCAAGATGGAGACGAACGCCGGATGATTGATAATGTTATGACCAAGCTTCGTGCTTTGGTTGAAGAGTGCGGCATTGCCTTGATCCTGGTGTCACACCTTAAGCGTCCATCGGAAGGCCGAGGTCACGAAGAGGGTAACAAAACTTCTCTTGCTCACCTACGTGGTTCCGCTGCGATTGCACAGCTATCCGACATGGTGATAGGCTTGGAGCGAAACCAGCAAGACCCTGAGCATAAGCATGTTACAACTGTTCGTGTGTTAAAGAATAGATTCTCAGGTGACACCGGAGTGGCAACTAACCTTGCATTTAATCCTGTCACTGGACGCATGAGTGAATATACTTTTGAAGACTTTAATGGCTAGGTAACCTACTCCCTCTTCCTTTGGACGAAGTAAAACAAACCATGACAGCCGGGAATAGACCGGCAACCAACCTTAACAACAACTAAGAATGAAAAAACATAAGATGCTCTACTTTGATATAGAGACTAACGCTATCGACTTCTGGCCTACCCTTGCTGGGTTAAAGGATCTTCACTGTATCTCCATCTACGACCCGGAAGCCCGTGAGATGCACTCGTTTAGTTCCAATGCTAACAACCTAGATGAAGGTGTGGCCATGTTGAACGCAAGCCATAACATCTGTGGTCACAACGCGATCAACTTTGATGCACCGGCACTCCGAAAGCTAGGCTATGAGATCACAGCACGAGTCGTTGACACCAAGGTCATGTCTCAAGTCATGCACCCCGATCTCTTTACGGAGGACTGTAGGCGAGGCGAAGAGTTCCCCAAGAACCTACGTGGACGCCACAGCTTGAAGGCGTGGGGTCTCCGCTTGGGTAACGAAAAGGATGACCACGGTGCCACCGAAGACTGGACCCAATGGAGCCAAGAGATGCAAGACTACTGTGAGCAGGATGTTAATGTGGTGGTGGATCTGTTCCTTCACTTCATGTCCGGTAAGCCCTCAGCAGAGATGTTATTTCTTGAGCATGACTTTGCGGAGTTGATGACACAACAGGAGATTAACGGATGGCCCTTCGACATCAAGAAAGCTAACGAGCTTGCCGAAGAACTTATGGCACGACGGGCTGAACTCCGGGACGAACTACAAGACATGTTCCCGTCAACCACGGAGGAGATGAAGACCCCAAAGGGTTGGCAAGTTGAGGTAGACGGTAAGACTTACACGGCTGCAACCAAGGGTGGCCTTAAGCTTGTCCTCAAGGAGAATAAGTTGAAGCAAGTTCTTGCAGACAAGGCAGCAAAGACTGGTAACAAAACCAAGACCATCCCGTTCAACCCTAACAGCCGGGACCAGATAGCAGAACGCTTGATGAAGATGGGGTGGGAGCCAGAGGCATACGAAGGGAAGCGACCTAAGATTGATGAGGCAGTCCTAAAGGAGATAGATAAACCTGAGGCTAAGTTGTTATTGGAGTATCTCCTTATTAGCAAACGCCTAGGACAGGTAGCCGAGGGTCGCCAAGGTTGGTTAACATTAGTCAAGGACGGACGCATCCACGGTGAGGTCAATACAAACGGAGCAGTCACCGGACGATGCACCCACAGCAAGCCCAACGTAGCCCAAGTGCCAGCTTCACGTGCCGTCTATGGTTCCCAGTGTCGCGATCTGTTCACCGCACCGGAGGGGAAAGTGTTAGTAGGTGCGGATGCCAGTGGATTAGAACTCAGGTGCCTTGCTCACTACCTCTATCCGTATGACAAAGGGTCGTATGCAAAGACAATTATTGAAGGGGACATCCATACAGTTAACCAACAGGCGGCTGGTTTGCCTGACAGATCGAGTTCGAAACGATTTATCTACGCCTTCCTTTACGGAGGTGGTGACGGTCTCATAGGTAAAATTGTTGGAGGAGGAAGACGAGAAGGTAAGAGGATCAAGGAAGAGTTCATGCGTAAGACTCCATCCATTAAACGTCTACACAAAGACATCGAGCAAGCTCTTAAAGGTAAGCAATGGCTAGGTGGGATTGACGGAAGACGACTCCCGGTTCGCTCGGCGCATTCTGCTCTCAATTTGTTATTACAATCTAGTGGCGCTGTTCTGATGAAGAAGGCACTCATTGTATTTAACGAGGAGGCCCCGCACCCCTACGAACTCCACGGTAACATCCACGATGAGGTCCAGTTCAGTTGCCTTGAGGAACACGCGGAGGAACTAGGTCAACTATTCTGTGACTCACTGGCAAGGGCTGGTAAGTTGTTAAGCTTCCGATGCCCACTCGATGGTGAGTATAGCATTGGTAAAACCTGGAAAGACACACACTAAAAAGATCTATGAAAAAATGGAAAAAGAAACTAAAGCAAGCCACGGTTGAACTCTCTTCGGGTGACTATCCTGTTTGGTGGGATGGATTCCGAAACGTGTTGGTGCAGAGAGAAACATCTGACTGGACCGACAACCCTTACTTGGAACAGATTGAACCGTTAGAGTATAAAAACTACAAGGCTGGAGCTATGGCAGCGGAATCCTTACTTGCACACCAATACGATGAGTAAGAAAATATACATAGACGGCGACATGCTTCTTTACCGTGCTGCCTTTGCAGCCGAGAAGGAGATCCGATGGGACGATGACATCTTCACAGTCCACTCTGACTTCAGTGACCTCAAGGATTCCTTTATCATGGTGACTGATTGTATCTGTGAGATCCTCGACGCATACGAAGACAACGGTGATGAGATAACGATGGTGTTCTCGGATCGCTACACGTTTCGCCATGAGATAAACCTACAGTATAAAGCACACCGCCGGGACAAGCGATCACCCTTAGGCATCAGTGACCTCCGGGATTGGGCTTGTGATGAGTGGACGGCTCTTAAGGTGGACCGCTTGGAAGCCGACGATGTCCTAGGTATCATTGGTAGCCGTGACCCCGATGGTTCGGTTATTGTCAGTGGAGACAAGGACTTCGCGACCGTGCCTTGCACTTGGTATAACTTCCTTAAGGACGACCTACGCAAGATAACAAAAGAGGAAGCCGACTTCCAACACCTAGTGCAAACCTTAGCCGGTGACGCCACCGATGGATACTTTGGTGTCCCACGGGTGGGCCTAAAGACAGCCGAAAAGATTCTTAACAAGGACGGAGTGGAGTGGCAGACGGTTGTTAACACCTACGAGAAAGCTGGGATGACCGAGGAGGATGCCCTACTCAATGCCCGGATGGCCTTCATCCTTAGAGATGGATACTACAACAAAGAAACAAAGGAGATAAAGCTATGGACCCCAACACAATAACAATCGAAGGCACCGCCGAGGAGCGCAAACAGATACCATTGTATCGTGGGTTGATGTGTTATTTTCCCCACGCCTTGGTGGAAGTAGCCAAGCAAAGCTACAAAGGTAACATCCAACACCACCCCGAAGATGAGATATGGTGGGACATGAGTAAGTCCAAGGATGAGCTTGATGCCATGCTCCGACACATGCTTGAGGGGGAGTGGGCGGCTGTTGCTTGGCGAGCTTTAGCGCATCTGGAACGAAGTTGTATAGCTAATAAGGACCATAGTAGGAAAGTCCAACATGAGTGATTACATTCCTAACATCCCAGATGACCTTATAAAGTTCTTGGACGAACGCGTGCCAAGCAAAGATTTCTCCCCTAGCGATTCGCTTCGGGAGATTGATTTTTATATGGGGAAGCGAGAACTTGTTAACTTTCTAAAGACCCTTCATGAAGACCAGTTAGAGAACCAATTCCTTACCCCCGAATAACCCATGTGCATGTCTGTCAAGACCCCCAAGCCCCCGGAGCCTCCCGCATCTCAACCACCCCCAACAGCCGTAGCTGAAACAGTCCAACAACCGGAGCAAGCAGGCCCGATGAAAAAGAAGAAACGTGGTGCTGCATCCCTTGTGTTACGTAGGCCAACTATGGGTGGCTTAGGAACAGCCTCAAGCACTGGCGTTAACACCTCTAACTATTAAACACTATTATGCCAAACTTTAGCACAGACATAACACTTGCCAACTCCAACCTAAGCGGTGGTGCTGGTGCCTTTGATTCATCAACCACACCCGCAGTCAACACAGGGACCGGGACACCTAGTGGATTCTTTGTAGCCGGGACATTCGACGGAGCCACCGTCAGCCTTGAGCAAAAGATCGGGACCGCTTGGGTAGCCCTCGGTGACGACACAACTCTCACTGGTAACGGTGGTGGATTGTTCACTACTCCCTTGTCAGACATCCGCGTAAATGTTACAGGTGCCGGTAGCTCCTTCAGTGTGAAGGTTGTTATCAAACCAATCTATCTATAGGGAATATGTCGAAGAAGAAGGACAGCTTGAAGCCTTGGCTAAGTAGGCCCACCATTAACAGGAGTGTTACGCTTCCGTTAACCAGGCCGCTTACGCAAAGGCTAAGTAACTTGAATGAGTTTCACCCCAACGAGCTGGACCCCTATCTTCTTTTTGACGCTCGGGATTCCATGATAGGAACCCTTGAGAACCCAACACTAGACCTCGACCCCTCTAAGCCGGATACGCTTAATGTTATCACAGCGACCCGCGCAGGAACCGCCACGTTCACAGATGTCAACGGTCTCATAGCGTCAGCCCCAGCCAACACGGTGCGCGTTGACCACGTTGATGGAGTGCCGATGATTCTGGTGGAGCCGAGTGCTACTAACTTGGTGACTAACTCAACTTCGTTTACTGAAAATGTAGACATTACGAAGACCACAGGAATTGATGCACCCGACGGGACTAACACTGCATCAAAAATCAGCGGGATTTTGTCTTCAAGCTCTTCAGACATGGCTTACAGCATCGCGTCCACTGTAACATCAAGCACCCAAGTAACAGGTTCTATCTACGTGCGAGGCATAGCTGGTGAGGTTGTTGTTCTTAGGATTAAAAGATACACCGGAGGAGCCTATGTCGCATCGGGTCCTCAGACAGTTACATTGACAGGAGATTGGCAACGAATTGAAGGGTTGACTATGACACTAGGAGCCGACAACACAAACGCCGCTGTATCCATCAGAAAAGAATCTGGTTCAACAGCCGACTCAGTTGACCTATGGGGTGGCCAGATTGAACTCGGAAGCGTAAGCACAAGCTACATACCGACATCAGGTTCCACCGTGACGCGAGCCGCTGACAAGCTTGAGATTACCGGCACTGCATTTAGTAATTTCTTTAACACTGGCGGTGACGGCACGTTTTACGTTGAGTTTGAGACGAAAGACGCCTTTCGAGATTTTTACATTTTAAACGGGCAAAATCCACAAAGTCGTTTCTTTTACAGCAATTATCAGAACAGGCTGTATTCGTATGACGGGGCGCAAAGTTTGGTTTTCGGCAATGTCCCAAGCGGTTTGAGTCGTGCGGCGATTTCTTACAATTCGTCAAATCAATTTGGTTCTCTTAACGGCTCCGCAATGATTGGGACAACGACTCACAACGGTAATCTATCAAATTTGACCAAGCTTTGCATCGGAAGCTTTTATAATAATACTGACCATTTGTTAGGGCATATAAAGCGTGTCTTATATTGGCCGGTGTCAAACTCAAATCTCTAAGCAATGGCACTTAACTTAAATACACTGACGAACGCTTCGACATCTGGTGACGTTCTAGCAGAAGCCCTGACGACCGCTGACTTCCTTGAGAACGTCCCAGTGTTACGCAACTTGGCTCGCGGTTCACAAAAGGGCGGCGATGCGAAACAAGGGACAGCCCTAAACCAGCCTAAAGCGTTGCCATTAGACGCCAATGGTAAAGGCTATTGTTATCTGCCGGTCACCACTGGGAACGCTCCGGCTGTTACCTTTCCTGCTATCGGAGCTAACGATGACTTCGTGCTTGAAATGGTGGCTTATATTGTGAACGTGGAAGATTTTCATGTAGTCTCTGGCTCAAGTCTTCACCGAATTTTGATTTATAATACTGGTGGTTCTCCTTCGTTTCAATACCGAGACGGCTCAAACAACAATAACGCATCCCTAAGCGGCTCTTTATCGGCAGGACTAAGCACACTTAGATTTGAAAAAACAGGCAGCACTTTAGTGTTCAAACAAAACGGGGCGGTAAAAGGCACTATTAATAATATTACAGCAGCCCCTACGTTTACGCACCTTAGTTTTAATGGTCAGTTTTCAACGTCGCGCCTACCACTCAACGGATACATTCAAAGCGTTACGCTATCCATTAACGGCACTGAGCAACTCAACATCGACTTCACGGCAAGCCACATTCGCCACGGCGACACCAAGTTCAAATGCGCGACTGGCCAAGTGGTGACTGTCAATCAATCCGGCAACGACCCAGCCACGGTTATCAAGAAGAGTGTCTTGCGGTTCGATGGTGCTAATGATGGTCTTAACGGCTTGTTAAACCAAACAATAACTGAC
>Ga0228652_1000908_pt1 | contig 12196 bp, 16 predicted proteins | sample 64DmetaG_FD_183030 | JGI IMG/M metagenome (GOLD analysis project Ga0228652, IMG submission 183030) | Seawater microbial communities from Monterey Bay, California, United States - 64D | ecosystem: Environmental > Aquatic > Marine > Coastal | place: USA: California | collected 2016-10-05
TCTAAATCTAAAAAATCGGGTTTATCCTCTTCAGATAAATCTTCACCTTCATAGCTACCATCATCTTTTATAGGGTTCCCATCTTCATCTGTATTATCATCTTGCTCTTCAACAACTTCTTCAACAACTTCCTCTTCTTCAACAACAAAACCAAACCCAGCACCACCACCAAAGGCAACACCATCAGATTCTAAAATGTTATTGTGAGACTTAATACCTAAACTTTCGTTTAACATATCAAACTTTAAGTTTAATTGTTTAGTTACAGCAGCATAAGAATTATAAGCTTCTGAGAACTTATTCTGTAATCCACCGATATAATCGAAATCTTCAGCAACAAGTGTTCCAGAAGTTTTATTAGTTGTCTTAATAAAGTATTTGTGGTTCTCTCTTACGATACCATAAATAACATTATTAGGTCCTTTCTTAATTAGTTCTAACTCAGAAAATGAAGTGCTTTCATTTAGAGGTTGCATTTTTCCCATCAACTCTCTTACTCTATCTAACTTATCGTTACCTTTTAACGATTTTGGATTTACGTTTTTTCTCATTTTATAATTTTTAATTCTTATGTTCTTATAATATTACCTGTTTTGATGTCTACATATTGGTATGTATCACCACTTATTTTTCCTGTTTTATGTAGTACTGGTTTAGGGTTACCTAATAATAGTATTTTAGCAGAAACCGTTGTTCCATCTTCTTTTACGATGATTGGAATTACTTCTCCTGCACCACTTGTGGTGAATGAAGTTCCGTTTATTACTTCAGGACCCGCAGTTAAAATATATATTGCACTATATACATAATTAGCAAAGTCGTAGTTTGTACTACTGTGTATTACACTAAATGTTCCGTTTTGAAATGTATTCATTATTTTATTTTCTTAATAAATATTATGATTAGCATAAAAAAACCTACATAGATAAAGATTTATCATATGCAAGTGTCTCTAATTCTGCCAATTTATCTAACAACCCTACTCTTCTTAAAACTTTGAAGGTGATGTTTTCATATGAATATTCTCCTTCTCTGTCTAAACCAGATTGTCTTAATTTCTTAATCTTTTCTTTTGTTGTCTTAATTCTTCTAATTACTTTATCAAATTCTCCTTGATAATAAGCGTCAATTAAAATATCATAACTATCTATAATACTAACAGCTTTTTGTTTAATCTTATTAGAATCTAATTTAGGTGTACCCTTCTCTGGTTTAACTAACCAATCATCCCACATAACAGAATAAACACCTGTAGAAACGTGTTCTTCGTTCATATCTTGAACATATAACTCAACATCATAACCAAAGATTTTGATGTCATGTTTTTCATTCCATAAGTTTTTCTTCGCTGATAAGTATTCTGACACTAACGATTCGTTATCATCTACTTCATTGTAATCTATCATTATATGTAAATCAACATCTGAGAATTTAGACCAATTATAATTAGCTAAACTACCCGTCAATGTAATATCTGTAACATCAACCCAAGGAAGTTCTAAAGTATCAAAGAAATCATCCGCAATCATAATCAACCTAGATTTAAGTTCTGGATGCATTTTTTGATTTTTATCAAATATTTTTGGATTTAATTCACTTTTAACTTTGAAGGATGATAAATCTATATTTTCTGGATTTACTGCTTCATCAATAATTCCATCTGTAATCTCTGTTATACGCATATAATAGTTTTATAATAAATACTATATAATGTCAGTTTCTTCTTGTAAAAAACTTTCTAACCTTCTAACTAGAATTTCCATTAAGAAATAATGGTTATCATCTTTACCTTTTTCAAGTAATTCTTCCATCATATCTTGACAATCATATAGTTTACCTAACAATATTTGTTCTTTAGTTTTCTCCATTTTTAATCTTTTCTACTTGTTCTTTAATAATTGAAACGTCTACTAGTTGTTCAGCCTTTTCATACTTATATTTCTTAATGTATTTGTTTATAGCTTTACCTTGACTATCATCATTTACAAACTTCTTATAATCTTCAAGTGTTACATCGTGATAAAGGTATTGTTGCCCAGAACCAAATATCACTGCTAATTTTCTTTTTGTCTTATCATACTTAGATGCTAAAACATTAGTGGAATCATAAAGATTCTCAATTTTTCCGTCTTCTTCAAATGTATTTAATATCATAATTTCTAATTTCTATAAAGTCTGTAAGAATCAATCTCACTTAGGTTATATATTTTTGATGTTGTCTTTATACTATCACCATCATTCTCACTTTGTGAAATAATTAAATGATTACCAGTTATCACCAAAGAACTATCTTCTATTGTTACTTTTGTTGTCCTTTGTAAATCTAAATCTCTTAGACTATCATTCTCATCATAAGATTTTGTTCCACCTAATTTTAGCAATAACTCAATCTTTTTAAACTTTGGTGCTGTGTCTATCATAATCTTTTTTTACTATTATAATAAAAAAAGCCACACCTGTAAAGATGTGGCTTAAAAAACTATTTAATAATTCTTATATAATATCAACTTTTCTGTTGACTTTATTTGTTTTTCCTAATTTTTCTTTAGGTAAGAATAATGTTGTAATACCATTCTCTACTTTTGCGTAAATCTCATCTAATACAACCCCTTCTGGTACATTGAATGTTCTTGAAAACTTTTGTGAATAAAACTCTTTAGTTAAGTAATCCCTATCTCCATTACCTTCAATAACTCTCTCACCTCTAATATTAAGTGTAGAATCATCTAAAGTAACCTTAATGTTTTCTTTATCAAAACCAGGAGTAGATAACTCAAACTGATAATCACCTTTTGTTTCTACAATGTTTGTAGATGGTACATTTTCAGAGATATTTCTGTTTGTGTTATTAATTTCATTTTCATTACTTAATCTTCTACCATAATTTGATGGTGTAAATAAATCTTCAAACATATTGAAGAATGGGTCATTGCTCTTAATTCTCATAATCTTTTAATTTTTAATTTTATTATTTTTATAAAACATAACAATTATAATACCATTTGTATAAAAAAGACATATTGTCATTTTTCTTTATTTATAATTACAAATGTGACACTATTTATTTTTAATCGAAACAATAATATTTATTGAATAAGGAAAGTTGTTTTTCCATAAGAAATTGTTTAATATTGAGATATGAAGAAAGTTTATCCAAAAGTGAAAAAGATTATCAATAAATCAATTGAAGAGGCTAAAAATAGGGGGTTTGAGGTAGTTAAACTTGAACATTTAGTTATTTCTATGATTAATGATGATAATAATGAAGGTACTAAGTACTTAAAAAAGTTAGATATTGATTTAGATAAATTACATACTTTAATTGAGTTAAAGATTGGTATTGGTGAAGATGAAGAACCAAATCAAATAAAAGTAAAAAATATTTCTTTAGATAAAGAAACTGAAGAAATAATTCAATCTGCAGAAGAAGAATGTAATAAAATAGGTGAAGATTTTATAAATACTCACCATATTGTATTATCTTTATTAAAACAAAATAACTTTATAACAAAAATAATTGAAAACATGGGAGTGAATTACAAAAAGTATTCAAAAGAAATTACAAATAGTTTTGGTGATATGCCTGAAGACGATGATATGGAAAATGAAAAACCTAAAAAGAAATATCGTGGAAACTCAGCAACACCAATACTTGATAACTTCTCTACTGACGTAACTAAAAACGCAGAAGAAGGAAAAATCGATCCAGTAATTGGAAGAAAAGATGAAATACAAAGGGTTGCACAGATCTTATCAAGAAAGAAGAAAAACAATCCAGTATTAATTGGTAATCCAGGTGTTGGTAAAACTACAATCATAGAGGGTCTAGCTCTAATGATTAAGCAGGGTGAAGCACCCAGAACACTTCTAGACAAAAGAGTGGTGTTATTAGATTTAACATCAATGGTAGCGGGCACAAAGTATAGAGGACAATTCGAAGAAAGAATTAAAGGTATTATGGATGAGTTAAAACAAGTGGATGACATTATCTTATTCATTGATGAATTACATACCTTAATTGGAACTGGGGCTTCTGCGGGTTCTATGGATGCTGCAAATGCATTCAAACCAGCACTTGCAAAAGGTGAAATACAAATTATCGGAGCAACAACTTTAGATGAATATAGAGAGAACATCGAAAAGGATGGGGCTTTAGATAGAAGATTTCAAAAAGTAATTGTTGATCCACCTTCATTAGAAGAAACAAGAGAAATCTTAGATAAGATTGCTGAGAGTTATGAAACTTACCATAAGGTATATTATCCAGAAGAAACAATTGACGAATGTGTTAAATTGGCTGACAGATATATTACTGATAGAGAGTTTCCTGATAAAGCCATAGACATTATGGATGAGGTAGGTGCTAGGTCACAAGTAAACTTACAACCACCTGAAGAAATTAAGAAGATGGAAGAAAGTGTCTTAAAGATTAAACAAGAAAAGAATGATGTTGTTAAGTCTCAAAGATATGAGGAAGCCGCTAAACTTAGAGATAAAGAAAGAGAAGCTTTAGAAGAATTAAATAAAGCTAAACTTATCTGGTTGTCTGAGTTAAATCACAGAAGAATAGAGATTACACCAGATGATGTAACTGCAGTTGTTGCACATATGACTGGTATTCCATTAAATAGAATATCTGAGAAAGAAGGTATTAGACTAATGAAGATGGAAAAAGATATTGGTGATAAAGTAATTGGGCAGAAAGATGCTGTTATTAAGATTGCTAAATCACTAAGAAGAAATAAAGTGGGTATTAGAAACCCTAAGAAACCTATTGGTTCATTTATGTTCTTAGGACCAACTGGTGTAGGTAAAACTCACTTAGCTAAAAACTTAGCTGACTATATGTTTGGTGATGAGGATAGTTTAATTAGAGTTGATATGTCTGAATATATGGAGAAACACGCTGTATCTAGATTGATTGGAGCACCTCCGGGATATGTAGGGCATGAAGAAGGTGGACAATTGACTGAGAAAGTTAGAAGAAAACCATATTCAATCATCTTATTTGATGAGATTGAAAAAGCTCACTCTGATGTTTATAATGTATTATTACAATTATTAGATGATGGACAATTGACTGATAGTTTAGGAAGAAAAGTAAACTTCAAAAACTGTATGGTTATTATGACATCTAACGTTGGTATAAAGAAATTAAAAGACTTTGGTGCTGGTGTAGGTTTCTCTACAAACGCAAAAAAGAGTAGTCAAACTTCAGTTAAGGATGAGATTTTACAGAAGGAATTAAAAAATCACTTCCCACCTGAATTCTTAAATAGATTAGACGATGTTATTATCTTTAAGTCTTTAGAGAAAGAAGATATCGGTAAGATTGTAGAATTAGAAATTAAGAAACTTAAAGATAGAGTTGTTGAGATTGGTTATGATTTACAAATCAACAAAACCGCTAAAGACTTCTTAATCGAAGAAGGTTATGATGAAGAGTATGGTGCAAGACCACTTACCAGAGCAATCCAAAAGTTTATTGAGGATCCAGTATCTGAAGAAATACTTAGTGGTGGAGTAAAAGAAAAACAAACTATTAAAGTTAGTTATTCCAAAGCCAAAGAAGATATTGTGATTAAAGTAGATTAATCATTACTTCATAGAAATAAAAAAAGGTATTACAATTGTAATACCTTTTTTTTTATTTAATAAATTATTTTAATTATTGTTGCGCTTGTTTTACCTTGTCTTTAAGAAGTTTAACAAAGTCTTGTTGTAGTTTCTTAGTAGTACTAACAGATTCTTTTCCTAAGTATCCTAAACCACTAATATTTGTAATACACTTATGTCCACCACTATTTGCTTGAATTAAGTCCCAAACAGATACTTTAAGATTTTTAAGTTTCCATTTAAGTTGTTTATCCAACTCAGAGTATGGTTTGTTAGCTGCTTGCTTAATATATTTAAGATCTCTTCTATCTAAACCAACAATCTTATCATTATAGATAGCAACTAAATCACTAAATCTAAATCCAAAACTATCTTCATTTGTACTTTTCTCACTAACTCTCTTAATAGTATTTAAGTCAACAAATTCAGATTTCATTTCAGATTCGTATTTTGATAATACTTCTTGTGCAACTTCACCTAAGTTAATTCCTTTAATCGCTTTCTCTTTCTTAAAAGGGTTACATGATGCTTGTAGTAATCCCATCGGCCAAGCAATAACATTAAACTCAGCATCTGGATACATTCTAAATACTGTGTATCTATCATAGTTAGGTTCAGCTTTTCCAGTTTCTGGATTCTTCTCCCACATCATTCCACCACCATAGGAAATAATTATACCATCTTCATATTTAACTGCACCACTATCTTTTCTTTTATTGAAATAGTTTAAATTAGTTTGTGCAATTCTTTCTGGTGACGCATAACCTTCTTCTTTAGCCATTCTTACTACGTTGTTATAAATGTTAAGTAAAGATGGTGTAGAAGTCATTACAAGGTTTTCTAAGAAACCTGGTTTGTTCTTATGTGAAAGTAATAATTTATTTGCAACTAACCCCATTAACATTCTATTCCTACTTACTTCCTTTTCTTTATTATACTTAAAGATAGAATTAATAACTTGTTCTGGATTAATGTTATGTCTAGCATAGTCTGCACTGTCCACTGTGTTTATTATAAGGATGTCTGATGAAGGGAATATCTCTTTCGGGCTAACTATCTGAGAAATAGTCTCTGCGTTTGACCTGGCCCCTCTAAAGTTACCAGATGAAGTTGATTTATCACCTGCTTGACTATCATGATGATCTGTCCATATCTTAAACTCTGGTTTACCATGAGCAAAATCAACAAGAACAGGCATCACTTCAGGATCATCTGTAGGCCTCTTAACTGAAAACTCTTTATCACCATATTGAATGATGTGAGCATCAATTACTTTAATTCCTTTATTTTCTAAGTAGTTCTTCATACCAAGAGCTGTAACAACACCATCTAAATCTTGATGGAAATAAATTTCAGCCTTTTTGTATTGTTGAGATAATTTATTAATATCTCTAATACCACTTTCTTTAATAAGGTTTTTTTGAAGTATTTCTTTTTTTGTAATTTTCATAAAAATAAAAAAGCACTCATTTACTGAGTGCTTTATTTAACTCTTAGGTTATTTTTTTCTTTCAGTAAGTCTATTAAATTTACTTCTAGGTTTGTTAGCTTCCGCCATTACTCTTTTTCTAGTTTTTAATCTATTTTTTTCTTTTACTGATTCTTTTTTAGTTGTTTCTACAATTGTTTCAATTAAGTTAACTAATTCTGATTCAGTTAGTCTTACTACTTTTTTCTTATTAGACATATTTCATTCTTTATATTTTATGTTATTTTATATAATAAATATATAATTATTTATTAATCGTCAAAATCAAACCCAAACGGCTCAATAACTGGGAAATCATATGAACCAAGTTCTTTTCTCAATTCAGAAAGTTTACCAAAGTATTCATCGTAATTACTAAGATTTTTAACTTCATTTGGTGAAAGTCCTATTGTAAATATACTTTCTGAGTTTTTAATGAAATTAACTAACTTATCAACATCTATTTTAGTATATGGGTTATCCATTGCTAACATTACTTTTAATTGATTCAATTTATCAAAGTTTTCAAAAGTCAATTCCTTAATACTATTCTTAGAAAGAATAATGTTATCCATATTAGGTGGTAATTCATCACCATTAGGGAACTCAGTTAAACCAGCGTTTGTCGCAACAACTTTAACTATCTTATCAAATGAAGATAAGTCTGGTATTCTTTTAAGGTTAAATCCTGAGAAGTCAACCGTAGTAGCATCTTCTGCGATATAGTCAACTATGTTTACATCTTCAGTATTTGCAATCAACCATTTTAGGTATTTGTTACTATTAAATGCTCCACTATATTCTTTAGCAGATGCTTTAATAGATTCTACACCTTTATCATAATCTTCTTTAGAGATATAATTTTCAGCACTTCCACCGAAATCATTTAAATAATCTATGTATTTATTACTCATAATTCCGTCACCATGTTTAACGGATTCTGAAGCCCATTTACCAATCTCCTTTCTCATATAATCACCAAGTTCAGGATATTCACTTATTACTTTTTCAATACCATTTTTCCCTATTTCAACATTATTTCTATCCTTAAACTGACTACTCTCTAGGTGGAATTGTAGTGGGTACATTTGTGATTCTCTTGGTTGTTCCATTTGGAATAACTCTATTGGCATAATTACATAATAATCTGATAATCCACCACCTGGTCTTAATCTAGCGTTCTGTCCAGTTGCACCTCTATAAGAGTGGAAATATTCACTACCTGTTTCTTTTTCAATACCACCTGTTGGTGTTGCTCTTGTACACCAAGTAGCTAAACTCCCTAACGCTTCACAAGAAGACCTTAAACTTTGTGGTTGATAGATTACCATTCTATCACTCAACTTATGCATCTTTGCTTGACCTAATTTAACATAAGAAACTAAGTCTTTGAATAGTTTATATCCTTTGTTTGACATTCCACTAGGATTTCCTCCTTCAGGTGAATCACCTAACTCATCATCACCCATATCAGCAAATGCTGCAACAACACTACTTAGTTGCCCAACACTATTATATTTTCTAATATCTTTTGGGTTGTCTGGTGCCCCTTCTCTTTGTGGTGCAGCTTGTTTGAATAACCTTGTCTTTTTTACTCTATTAAAAACTTCTAACGCTTCAGTTGCTTGTGGTAAATCCTCACCAACAAATCTTTTTGATTCTTCTAAATCATGAGAAACTTCTTTTTTGAAGACATCTATAATCCATTGAAGGTATTCTTTATTTCCTGATGGATCTGCCTCAACAAACGCATCATATGTTTCAGGTGTTAGTTTAAGTTTTTTCTTAGGGCCTTGAAAAAATGCAATTGGTTCGTTATCTAAACCAATGATTGGCTCTAAATCTTTTTTACCTATAGAAGTTTCACCATCTGGACCTCTTCTTTGAGGTTTATCTTTTTTATTAAGATATTCTTGAAAATCTTTTTCACTAACTACATTAGCGTTTCTTAAATATGTTACTCTGTCTTCTTTTAATAAAACTTTGTATTGAGATTCGTTTAATTTTACTTTCATTATGAATAATTCTTTTAGTTATTATTTATCACTAATAAATATACAAAACTTATCAAATAATCACAACCTTTCGATTAGATATTGTAAATTAAAAGAAAAAGTATGGATTGTACTTACCTTTTCTCTTAACACTAACACTGGTTCTTCACCATCGGTTATTCTATATTTGATTTCTTGTACATGATTGTAGTCCCCTAACTTATTTAGTTCTTCTATAATATGATTGTATAGTGACCACCTTCTTTTTTCCTCTACTGGAGCCTTAAATGTCTTATTAAATACATAAATCCTATATTCATTATCCAACATTTCCTCTCTTAACTCTCTTTCTTCCATAAAACCTATAATTTTTTAATAAAACTACTTATTTATAAGTATATAACATTTTTTTGTGAAAAAAACAAAAAAAGTAAAAAAAAGTTAAGTTTTAAGTAAAATGAGTAAAATACCACCAAAAAAGGGTAAAAAAGGGGTTAAAACCACTAAAATAAGTGGTAAAAATAGTAAATTATACTATGAAATACGTAAAATCACCAAAAAATACCCTAAAATCAAACAAAAAATCAAAAAAATCAAAGATTTAGAGAAAAGATTGTATTATGCTATGGTTTGGTATCATACTGAGCAACAACCTTTGTATGTTTTAGAGAATCACGATAAAAGAGGATGGAAAGAATACCATTTAGATCATATTTACCCCATTTCTAAGGCTTATTATCAAAATATACCACCAGAAAAGGTAGGAAACATCAAAAATCTAAGGTTTATTCACCATAAAGAGAATATGATTAAGGGAAATACTATAAATGAAGATGCAAAAAATGCTTTAAGACGTATAAATAGGTTAAAATAGGGTTAATTACCTTCAGGATTATCAATAAATCCATTTCTATCAATTAAAAGGGCATCAAAACTAGGATTTAATCTTATTCTGTCCCATGTTTTGCTATGATATGTCGTTCCAGGAAATATAAATGTCTGTAATTCATCACTATTCCAATTTATATAATCATCGTAATAGTCATAAACACTATCTATATCCCAATCTAAAGATATCATAGGGTAATGCCAATAAGTATCGAATTGTCTTTTCTCAAAATCTATATCATCACTATTTTCAGATACCCAATCAGGATCTAACATTCTTTCTTCTACCTCATCTTTTATATGATAATCCCATAAATCTTGTTTATTTATAAACATTCTTTGTTTACCTCTATCATCATATACAGATTGTAATTGCCATAAGTATTTTATTATCCTTTCAGGTAATCTAGGTCTTACTTTTTCTAAATAATCACCTAAACTATTCGATTTAATTTTATTGATAACATCAATTTGTTTATCACTATCAGAATAATATAAGAGATATTCAACGACAGCTCTAACAATATCTATATCCTTTAAGGATTCAGATAAAGAAGTGTTTGACATAATGGTTGGTAATTGATGACCAAAATAATCATACTCACCAATGTTTTCAACCATTCCTTTTACAAACTCGTCATAATCATTAGGGTAACTATCTTGTCCAGCATGATGAGTTCTATTATGTTGGACAATTTCATCATGTCTTTCTTTAAGTAGATACCCACCAATCCTTACTAATTTTTTATTCCTTCCTATTGACATACTACATATAAATATACTTTACATAAATAAAGTATGTGTCTCTGCAATAACCTGTTGTATTTGTATTTCGTATTGTGCAACTCTTTCTTTTTGTTCAGTATTTAAATCCATACCTGCTGCTTCTGATTTGATGTCTGATATTCTTTCTGTCAACCTATCGTGTCTCACTAATAGTTGATTATACCTTTCTGCTTTTTCACTGTTATCCATAAAACTTTTTTTAATCTTTTCTCCCTGTTATTTCAATTACCTCATAAAACCAACCACTATCTGTGTTAGCATTCATCACATCTACCATTTTTTGCGCAATGTTCTTATATGGTAATTCTAATATTTCGCTATGATTATCTGTCATTAAAACATGAACCCTTTTACCTTCTATATTTACCATAACTTTTTTAATCACATATATATTTTTATTATTCATTCTAAAACATTTTTTTTATCTTATTACTAAATACAATTAAGTATAGGTAAAAAAAGTGGGAATGTAATCACTCCCACTATATTATTTTTAGTTTAAGTTATCTAATCTACCTAATCTGTCAATAATGTTTTCTTCTTCATCACGAAGTTCAAACGCTAATTTTTCAGCTTTTGTAGAAATACTTAATAATATATCAAATAATTTATCATTTAATTCTTGACTAGGTATTTCCATACCAGCACCAGTTAAACCACCCGGCATTTCAGGATGAGCAAAACCACTAGTAAATGAAGATAAAGATTTTAACCTATCTCTCCCTTTATCAACAGACATCCTTAAAGATGATACAGCAGCTCTCAATTCTCTATTACCCATGATTTCTTTTCTAATCTTTCTTAGATTATCTTCGACAATATCTAATACATTACCAATATCAACCATAATCTTCATTCTTTTATGTTTAGGAATGTTTGTCTTTAATGACTCTATATTATCAGATAATAACTCAATAATATTATCAATAATTTTTTTTAATCCCCCTATTACAGCACCACCATGTTGTGCCATCTGAATAGGGTCATCGTAACCACCTTGTTCATTTAAGACTCTTTTTACTATATTTACTAAATCACTTTCTGTGATTCTTACAATTTTCTTTGCCATAATTATCTTTTCTAATAAATATGTTATTAAACAAAAAAGGGATGTGTAGCAGCGAACTCACATCCCTCACTAGTCGTAACTAGTAACGGCCCTAATGTGAACTTCACTGAGAGGTTCACCCGTTGTCTTTAGATTGCTCTATTAATTGTTTCTACTAATACATTTTTCTGTGTTAGACCTGTTTGTCTCCAAACCTCTTTACCTTCCTTAAATAATATTAGTGTTGGTACACTTCTAACTCCGTATTGACTAGCAGTCTCCATATTCTTTTCAATATCCACTTTTAACACTTTTGCATTATCACCAACTTCTGTTGATACACCTTCTAAGATTGGTGTTAACATTTGACATGGCCCGCACCAAGTTGCATAAAAA
>Ga0228652_1000914_pt1 | contig 12127 bp, 28 predicted proteins | sample 64DmetaG_FD_183030 | JGI IMG/M metagenome (GOLD analysis project Ga0228652, IMG submission 183030) | Seawater microbial communities from Monterey Bay, California, United States - 64D | ecosystem: Environmental > Aquatic > Marine > Coastal | place: USA: California | collected 2016-10-05
TTACCACGATTGCTCACGAAATGATTCACGTTAAACAATATATGACTCAAAACCTTGGAAAACTATTAGATGAAAACTTTGATATGCCATACGCAGATCGTTGGTGGGAGGAAGAAGCTTTTTCAAATGCTATTCCATTAGTAACAAGATTTAGTAATTTAATTTCACTTTAATTCAAATTAGCTATTGACATTCCATGTCGAATCGGTTATATTAGAATCAACAAATAAGGAAATATACTAATGACTATCGAATTTAATACTAAAACACCACTTACAAATATAAACGAATTGATCGCTTTATACCATTCATATGTTAAAGATAACGATGAGTTTTCTGAAATGTACGACGAAGATGCAAATGACTTTATGCAAGCTCTTTCTTATTTCCGTCAAAACGATACTGAAGCACTTGCAAAACATGTTATGGTTATGGATACTTCACCTCGTGAAAAATTGATTGAAGCATTTTACTTTGATTGTGGTAATGATTTCGTTGAAGAAGTTCTTGGTTATACAATGAGTCAATCTTGGATTGATTTTCAAGCACAAAGGAGTGCATAATGTTTTTTATAATAGTAGTTACATTCATGTTAATTTTTGGATATATCGGAACTTTGTTTAACGATATGGAAAAATCTGAAGGTGAACTTGGCGCTCTAGCTTGGGCCTTGGTTGGAGTTATCGCAGGTTGCGCGGTTTCAACTTGGGTTGGTATTATTTAATTTTTATTGGGAAGTAGATCAATGGTAGATCACTTGTTTTTGGTACAAAAGGTTGTAGGTTCGAGTCCTACCTTCCCAGCCAAAAAAACTTGAAAATAAATGAAATTAACTATTGACATTCTATGTCGAATCGGTTATATTAGTATTATAAACAAAACGAAAGAGAATCACTATGGCTTCAATTAATCTAACATTCTTCGAACAAACTAATCAGCAACAAATTATTGCTGCATTTGGTCGTAAAATGATTAACTTTTCCGAAAGTGGATTAAATATGCACGTACCTTTAGAAATCTTAAATGCTTTCTCACGTGTTGGCGAAGAAATGGCTGAAACAGGTTCAATGAAAGATTTATTACCTGTTGATATGCAAGTTGTGAAATATGCAAAGAAAGTAATGAAATGATTGACATGGATAAAATGTACGAACCGTCTTTTGAAGACATCCTAGTATCTCAGATTAGAGATTGGGGCATTGATAACATTGAAAATAGTTTTTCTTTATCCCTAAGTGATGTAACTGATAAATATTGGGAAGCCAATTTAACTCACGGCCTTGAAGGCGATGAACTTAAGCTCATAATGGAAGCTGAAGGTTCAGAACCAATCATGGATTTAGAAAGCACATTTGGAGAACAACCTTATGTTTACGAATAATTTTAAGAATACCGGTGTAGCGATTGCTCCACTGGTTGTGATGGCCGCACTGGCCGTACCCACCAGTTCTATGGCACAACCGCGCGATGTTCGTGTAGTTGACTACGATAAGACCATAGTAACTGAAATACCAAAGACGATACAGGTCTGTGAAAACGTTAAAGTACCTATCTACTCCTCTGTGCAAGTACAGGGTGATGCAGGTGGTGGCGCCTTACTTGGTATGATTCTCGGAGGTATCCTTGGTAAAGGGGTAACCGGAGATGATGGTGGAGCAGCGGCTGGTGCGGTCCTAGGAGGAGTTATCGGTGCCGATAAAAATCAGTCGCGAACCGAAAAACGAATCGTTGGATATGAAACAGAACGTCAATGTGGAGACAGAACCACATACGTATCATCAACACGAGACGTATATAGCCATTCAATTATGTTTTTTAAGTTAGATAACTTGAATTATGAATTAAGGTTTCAACGTTGAGCGATTTAATAGCATATAATATAATGTTTTGGTTTTGTTGGATAAATATAAGTCTAATGCCATATCTTATAATTCAATCAAGGATAGACAACGTATAATGCCATACATATTACTTCGAAATAAAAACGTGGTTCAACATATAATAATGATTGGACCAATAAACGATAACTTCAGAAAATCAAAAGTAGTTGATATGGAGTTTGAAACATTAGAGGCAGCCAATGAGGTTGCTGAAGTTTTAAAAGCCGAAGTAAAAGCAGCATAGGTTCCTTAGCTCAGCCGGATTAGAGCAACGGATTTCTAATCCGTAGGTCGTAGGTTCGAGTCCTACAGGAATCACCAGAATAGGATACAAAATGTGGATACTAGTTTTTATATATTTTTATGATACCATACCATACGTGGAAAAGGTAACTGTTGCTGATACAATGGAAAATTGTTTTCTAGCACGAGATGCTCTTTCAATCGAGGTTGGTAAAGGTAATGGATATTTTAAAGCTGGTCAACAAGCAGTTTGTATCAATATGGAATAGAGTGCCCGCATGATGGAATTGGTAGACATGAAACACTTAAAATGTTTTGCTTATAAGCGTGCCGGTTCGAGTCCGGCTGCGGGTACCATAATTTTAGAGGCACGGCGTATGCCAAGTAAATCAGATACTGGATATTGTTTAATGGAAACGGAGTCGTTTTGATTCCCTCCGAGCACGGAATAATGTGGTTGGCCATTAACAATCTTGGTACTTACATAGAATCCGACATGCCCTTGCCAGTTACTACCATTACGTGTAAAGATGACTACATCACCTTGCTCAGGTTTATTAACTGGATCTCCCCATTCTAAAAACGAACGAGCCATCAACGGGTAATTACTTACTTCATTAGAGGTAGGGTAATAGTTTTGTTTTAAGACCATATTAACAAAAGCAGCACACCACTCAGTCGTTACTGGATCTACATCCATTAATTGACTAATTATATTACGATCTTTTATTTCTTTAAGACCATAATAAGAAAATGCTTTATGAGTTAATGTATGTTTAGTTTGCATATGTACATGTGGAATAGGTGATTGTCCACCTACACATGCTGACAGTAACATAGTCAAAGTTATGATAAATATATTTTTCATACAAGGTTATTTATAATGAAAGTTTTGGTTACAGGCGCGACAGGCTATATTGGATCACATGTATGTAAACTTCTGAAACAAAAAGGTCACTATGTTGAAGGGTGGGATATTAATTTCCACGGAGAATATAATGATGTATCGTTTATTGACCTATTTGAAAAGGTAGACATTACTAATATAATGTATAATGAACAAGAGTTTGATGCTGTTGTCCATTTGGCTGGTAGAAGCGTAGTACCACAAAGTCTTAAAGAACCATCAGAATATTATAGAGTAAATGCTATGGGTACTGACCATTTACTTGAAAAGGTTAAAACACCAAATTTTATATTTGCCAGTACTAGCTCAGCGTTTGAAATGGCTTCGCCTTATGCACGTAGTAAAGTAGCAGCTGAGGATATAATTAAGGAGAAAGCTAATGGATATACTATTTTTCGTTTTTTTAACGTCTCTGGTACTGATGGGATACGTCGGCAGCTCGGTGTTCCTAGCCACCTTATTCGTGTGGCTGCTATGGCAGCTGCTGGGTTACGTGCCGACATTAAAATCTTTGGTAAAGACTATCCTACTCGCGATGGTACTTGTATTCGCGATTATATACATATCAGTGACCTTTGCAATTCTATAGTAAAGGCTGTTGAAACAGGTCCGACAAATACTCCATATGAATGTCTTGGCTCTGCTCAAGGGTATTCAGTATTAGATGTAATTAGTTCAATGGAAAGAGTTACTGGTATAAAACTTAAAAAGGTTTTTACCGATAGAAGAGCAGGTGACGCTACTTCATGTATTGTTGATAATTTATCAGAATTATGTGAGCTTACTAAAACACTTGACGATATGTGTCTGGATCAATATAACCTAGACCGCAAAGCTCTCACCACAACCACATGATGCAGTTGCATTTGGATTTACTACTTTTAAATAGGATCCACCGAGTTCTTCAATGTAATCAATAGTACATCCAAAGACAAACATCTCGGCCATAGGATCAAGCCACAGATTTTCAACAGTGGGTACCTTATCGGTAACACCCCATTCATATTGAAACCCAGAACATCCACCACCTTTTACATTAAGTGATACGTTTGGTTTGCCTACAGTTTTTAAATAACTTTTGGCTCTATCTGTGACTTGAATTATCATGTTATTCGGATTTCCAAATAGTCCAAGCACCCCACGCGATTGCAACTCCTGCTGCAATTTTAGCTAATGGTGCCATGAATAAAATCATAAGACCAAGAGCTACTAATGCTCCGCCGTCCCATGTTGTTCTTTCTTTAAGTCTGTTTTTAATCCAATTCATTCGTTCTTCCCCTTCTGTCTAATAATCTTTGTATTAGATTTGGTTTCTAAGTTTTTTAAACGCATTTCCATATCGTCAATCTTTTGAGTGATTTTTGGATACTTCTTACGCCAAGCATTTTCCGGCTGCTCTAACCATGTCCAACCCCAACGTTCAACCAAGAAATCCATTCCTCTATCAAATCGAGCGTATAACCATAAAGCCATTCGCGTGGTGCTGAACCATGTCGAAAACGCGAGTCCAATAATAGACCCGCCTATCGCAGTATAGATCCATAAACGATCTCCTGCCATATTAGATAACATATCCCACATTAATCATTACCCTCCGTATATTTACAATAATGATTCATACCATGATCGTATGCTCCATCAAAAGGCATTCCCTTTTTTAATGCGCGCCATCTGCCTCTCCATTGGTCTTTAACTCTTTGCCATTTGGAAGCTTTTCTAATATTTCCGTAGTAATTGATATAACGTGGAGATGTTGTATGCCTATATCCGAGGAATGCAAATGGGACCTTTGGTACAATATCATTATTATTAACATGACGGTAATGAGGAATATGGTTAAAGCTTTTAACAAATTTACGAGTTCCTGCTCTTGGAGAACCATATGTATATAATGCATTACATGTTGATGGCAGCCGGCTTGCTGCGATAGTAGCCATTGCTCCACCAAGTGAATGTCCAGTTATATAAAATTCTTTTCCATCTAATTTCATTTTTGCCATGGCAGTTCTAATCTGATCCCAAATCTTTTCAATTTCTGTTTGGAAACCATTATGAACAAATCCATGTCCATTGGCTGCTCTATCTGGTAAAGCATTTAAGTCAGCTTTAATATCAGAAAATTCAGCAGGCTCAGTACCACGAAAACATAATACTATTTCGTTTTTATTTGAAACGATATGAACTTGAGCTCCATCATTTTCAATAAACTTATGTGATGTATAACCGACCTTTTTGTATGCAGCCTTGGCTTCTTTTCCATCCATATATGCTATCTGAGCACACTTGGCCATTAATGAACATTTACTCTCCATGGTTTCTATCCTTTAGAATATCGCGCATTGTATTAGTCGCGGTGTTAATAAAAAGACGAGGAGCGATCGCGTGTATTAATAAAATAGGAACGAGACCCTGTAATTTAATGGCAGCCTTTATAGCTCCCTTTGCATGTTGTAATCCAGTCTCACCAACCTCGTCTAGGTGAGCTTTGCATTGTTTACTAAACATTACTTTACCTCAGTGTTTTCTTCTGTATATTTATCGGGATTTAATAGTTTATCCATATCAGCGCCAACGTTTTCCCAGTAATTTTCACTTTTCATTATTGTTTCTTGGTATACATGACATACTAATCCACCCATTGTAATACCTACTACTAATAAAAACCATTTCATTTTAAGTATCCATTCCATGATCGTGCATCTGTTTCGGTTTCTTTGCATTTACATTGAGTGCAAACATCGTTTACACATTCATCGCAATCTGGTCTATAACAATGACATTTATGTCCGCACGTTTGACATGTTCTCTGTGGTCCTTGCATAGTGTTCTCCTAGTTTGCTAATGGGTTATCTAATGCTCTCTGTAATTTATTCATTAATGTTTCTTCAAGCTCACGCATTTCTCTTTTAATGCCTGCTCTTAAAGCTTCGTTATCACGCTCAACCTTACCTTCTAAATCAGTCATACGACTATCATTGGAATCTCTAAGGTTGTTTGCTTTATTGTCATATTGATTTTGTAATGCATCACGCTTATTATCAAAACGTTCTTCAGCATTTTGAATTATCTGTCTTACTTCTGCTTCTGTATCTCGTACTAGCTTTTCAACTCTTCTTGCCTGAGTATCCAAATTATTCATTTGTTCTCTCGTATCGACTTTACTTTCTCTTGTACGTTTTTCAGCATCGTCTATTTGTTTTTGTATTGCAGTTAATTGAATAGTAATCTCTGTATTAACATTATCCAAAGATGCCTCTATTTCTTTATTTCTTGTTTCAATAACATCAACATCAATATTTCGTACGATTTCTTTCATACCCATGTAATCGTCATATACTTGGAAAGCACCATATAGGCCACCTAAGATAGAGCTGATTAATGCAAATAACATACCAATTGTTGTAGGTGTCATAGTAATACCTAAGAATTTCATTTTGGTATTTTTTAAATTTTCTACCTCAGCTTCAAAATTCTCAATGCCTTCGCCTAAGTCTTTGTCGGCCATGATTTATCTCCTTAGTTTTCAAATCCAGACACGCCGGACTCGTTTAATTTTCTTAGTTGTTCTAACTCTTGTTGTAATTTTAAAACTTCTAATCTCTTTTTACGCAATTCTAATTGATATAATGAATTGCAGTTTATTCTATCTTTTGGTTTATCAAGTGGTATAGTAATACGTGCGTATACACCAACATCTTTTGTATCCTGACCACTGCCACTAAAAGGACTTGAATAATTATCAATAACCCCAGTAACACCAAATTCAAAATTCGTCGCACCACCAATAGAGTTTTTACAATCTAAATCACCAGTACTAATACTATCTTGCCCATACGTGGCACCCATTCCTGGTAACGATAATCCTATAGAACTACTGTCAGCACTTGCCATACATGGCATCAATAATATACATGTTATAATACGTTTCATTCTTCACCAACCTTTTTCACTTTTGAACAAATTCGCGAACTTACCGCAGTACGTTTTGCATTGTCCTTTTTCAATTTAGACTGAGAGCAAATATATGTTACTTTCTTTGCGTCTTGGTCTCTTATAAAAATATCAAATGAAACAGTACTTAAATATGGAATTTTCCAAACTTTATATTGTGAAACAAATGGAATAGGTCTCCAATCTTCAGTGAACACACCTATTTCATAATATTCAACGTCTGCTCTTTTATTAAACATAGTCATTGTAGTCTTCTGCAGCCCGTCTACGTAGGAACCACTAATCTTAGGATAAGTAGGAACCATTTCGTGAGAACTGGCTGCAGATGATATTATTAGTAGCATCATAACTATAACGAATATCAATTGTTTTTTCATAATTTTATTCACCTTTAATTAAAAGCAACCGTTATGGGCAACCGCCTAACCTTCTGCAGGTTGGACTACTCCCGCCCGAACTACTGCTCCCGCCATTTCACTGAGCGATACACTCTGCTACTACGATGGCTGTATAATTACCACCAGCAAAAGCTTTATTGCCGCCCATTGTTGCTACTGATGTAGTCTTAAACCATGTTGATCCTGTTGCTGTTAGATCGTAACGATCCATCATGCCAATCGAAACTTTATTTGTTTCATAAGCACTCATACCAGTTGAGTCTGATACTGTTTGCACTACCGTGTCTCCAGTCCAAGTTACCACGTCCGGTAAAGATGGTGCTGATGAAAAACTGCTTGGTGCAGTAATTTGAGCATAATATGCATCTGCCAATGAAACATCAAAACGAACTACGGCTAATTCACCGCCATCAGATGGTGATGTAGTAAGCGTATACGCGTTAGGGTTACCATATGTACCTGCAGTATCAGTTTGAATAACGCAACGTGATTGCACAGTACCATTAATAGGTGTATCATTAGCTAAGACTACTGAAGAAATTGACATAGCTGCTACTGCACCTAAACCAATCATTTTTCTACTTAACATTTTTTGTCTCCTAGTTATTGTTTAAATTATATTGCATACCAACCATTTGTTGGTGTAATAATTGCTGGGCAAGACCTACCCGAGCACCGCTATTGGCATCAGGCATTTTTCCGTCAGGAATATTTATAACTTCGCTATAAGTTCCTCCAGGAATAGTTACGCTAAGATAAGATGCGTTTAGAGCAGCTTGTGCAATATCATTCATTATACTAATTCGTTGGTTTTCAGCAAAATACGCTGCGGCTTCACCGGCAGCCATTGCATCTTCCAATCTCATTTTAGATCTCTTATCTTCTTTCATTTCAGCTTCTTTATTATCAGCATCCTCTAAATCGTCAGGATCTTCCTGGACCTCTGCTTGATCGTCGAGTTCAACATTATCATCATCTGTCACGTCGTATATATCGTCTAAGTCATAAACTATAATTTCTGGGACTGGTTTTTTATATCCTGGGCAGTTTGGATCGTATTGTGGATCATAACACGGTGTAACTTTATATGTGTAAACAACATTCGCGCCTTGAACACTACCTTCTCCAACTACTTCAATACTTCCCATTCCCCATAATTCTCTTGGTATATCACCTACAGGAATAGCTTTACTAATTTGCATACCGGATACAGAACCCGGCAACCAATCATCTCTTTCTCTAAATATATATCCATTTCCATCTATTCTTTCATTCTGAACAAAAACAGTTACCCATTCGCCAGTTTCTTTTTGTATCGTATAGCGGTATATTACGTTTTGTATGTCAATTCCAGGAACTCCTTTAGGAAGTATATCACCCATAGACCATTGCAAAGCCTGATCTGCTACTGCGTTTCCAGTATATCCATAGTATGGCGCAATGCTCTTAGTTTCTTCAGAGGAAGAGTAAGAAGGCCAGAATACCAGCGCCGATAGCAGGAGCAGCTTTTTCTGCATCTATAGGTCCCATCAAGTTAAGTTCTTTTTTAGTTTCAGCCACGTGAGTTTCCCAACCAAGTTTGGCTGCCTCTCCGATTTGACCATCGTACGGGCATGGTGTGCCGGCTTGCATCATAGCGTCAAATACACCAGTATCCTGACACATAACGCTGACCGCGGCTACCTTCATTCCCATATCATATAATGTTTTTGCGTTCTTTAATCTTTGACAATTCTCTTCAGTAAATGTACCTCCACCAGAAATACCTAGGATTTGAGTTTGTACCGCAGCCGATACGCCGATGGTACACAAGTCCGTATTATTACCTGCTGAAAATTGAGGGGATATTGCTGTAGGGGGTGGTTGGTTGATTGTAGTCTCCATTGAACCCGTGGAATTAATATTACTATCAGTGTCTGACCTAGTACATACGTACCCGGTTGGACATTCTACATCTTCTGCAGAGGCGATAGTTCCCATAGTAATAAAAATTGCGACCAATCCTATCGCGTATAACCATAATGCTTTGTTAACAAACATAATCTTTCTCCAAGTTAATACATGCGGTATAAGCACAACCGCGCCGTCAAAATTTGCTATTCCTTTTATTTATAAATATTAGTGTATCAAACGAAGAATTTAACTAGGAGTGTAACAATTATGTATGAATATAGAGCAAATATCAACAGAGTGGTCGATGGTGACACGGTAGACTGTGATATTGAATTAGGTTTTGGAGTGGTTTTAGCTGATGAACGTGTGCGAATTATGGGCATTGATACACCTGAGTCTAGAACATCAGATAAAGTTGAAAAGGTTTTTGGATTAGCTGCCAAAGAACAGTTGAAATCATTATTAGGCAAACAATGTATTCTTAAAACGCAAATAGCGCGTAATGGTGAGGATATGAAAGGTAAATTTGGACGTATCCTTGGTGATTTTATTGCTGAAGATGGTAGAATGATTACTGAAATCATGGCAGAAACTGGACATTGTGTTCCATATATGGGTGGATCCAAAGAGGATACTCAAGCAGGACACGAAGTCAACAGACAACGTTTATTATCTGAAGGCGTCGTATCTCGTGAAGCATATGATAAAGCAGTTAAGATTATGGAAAAGAAGGCAAAAAAGAATGGATAACTTTACGTTAGCAGAGCTCCAAACAATGGTTGATGACTTAAACACTGGCACTACTTTGGTGTCAGCAGTTTATATCCATACAAATGCTTCAAACGAAGCTGTATATGATGCAGTTGATACCGATGGCGATGAAGGCCACGTGTATGTAACTGATCGTGGTTCTGACGGTTTTACAATCAAAATAGACTCACTTATACCTGAGGCGGATGTTGTACACGAATATCCTACATATGGTGAAAACGAAGAGGGTGAAATGGTTGTAACTGGCGCATCTGGTAAAAATCAGCTTGGCGAAGACGAAAATACTTAAAATAAACTTAAATTAACTATTGACATTTGTTGTAGAATCGGTTAGTATAGAATCAACAAATAAGGAAATACGTTATGAAAAAGTTTAATCTATATCAAATCCAAATGACAAACGAAATCGTTGATGCGGTTAATGCTGGTGAAACAGTACCTGCATATTCAATGAAACAAGCCATGACAATGGATTTCAAAGGTGAGCGCATCGGTCAAATAGCTGGTGACGCATTTGCTGAAGAATATTATACACATGTTTCAACTATCACAGCAAACGATCTTAAACAAGTTTTTGAAATTGGTAACATCGGTCCAGAGTCAAACATCGAAAGATTATCTCGTATGGCATCTGTATCAATTGGTGACATAATTGTTGACGACGAGGGTACAATGGTAGTAGTTGCACCAAGAGGATTTGTTGCATTTGCATTTTTCCCAAGATTAGCAGCATAAAGGAATACATAAATGTTTAATATAGAACTTGACGTCAACGGCGAATCAACTCATTCAGAAATTTCTCAATTTGCTGAAGACCACGGATGTAAAGCTACTCTTGTTAAGAGTGGTTTAACTAGAATTTCTTATGGTGGAAATCCTCTTTACTTATTCCAATCTGAAAAGTTTGACTACCTTGACGAATTGGTTTCTCAAATTTTAGGTACTAGTACTGATACTGAGTTTTCAAAAACTTCAATTTATGAAAATTAACTATTGACAATTGATGTCGAATCGGTTATATTAGTAATATAAAGAAAAAAGGAAAATCAAATGCGTATCGTAATTAAAGACATTATGAGTATTTTAAAATGTAATGAAAGCCTTGCTTTGAAAATTGAAGAAGTAATGGAATGCGAAGGTTTTGATTTTTCACAAGCCACTGAACAAGAATTTAACTTTGCTGTTAATTCGGCACTAAACTTTAACTAAGGAATTATATATTATGAAAATTATGAAAGCAAGTGATATTGGAAGCACACTGACACACAAACCAGCAGGACGTGCTATGGCTGTGTACAAAACTCTTGACCGAGGTCAGTATGCAATCGAAGCAAAAAATATAGTGATGGAAAACACTAAGACTGGTGAAGAATGGGAACTAGGATCTTCAACACCATTATATTCAAAAGAATTAATGGAATATCAAATGTTAATGCCAAAGTTTCGTTTAGAGGAAACACTTCCAGGAATAGTAGCAAAGTTTTTTGAAGGCCGTAAGACTTGGTCTGATAAAGATGAGTGGAACGTAAAGTTTACTCAAGCGTAATTCGAAAGCGGGTATTAGAGTTTAATGACTAATACTGGTTTTTGAAAATCCTAACTACCAATGTACAAGGTTTAGTTAGGTCGGTGTGAATATCTGGTACCGACGGAAACCCAGACGTTTTCTACAAGCGAGACAGTAGATAAGGGGAGAGGCACTGCAGAAAGTCTCTCCCACGAAAACTATTTTTCCCTGCGTCCCGTAAACGAGGGAACCGGGCCTAAACTTTACAATTTATTTGTTGGGGCGCAGAGAAAAGTAGTTAGAAAAACTCGGTGTGGCTTAGTCTGGTAAAGCGCCTGGTTTGGGACCAGGAGATCGTAGGTTCGAATCCTACCATCGAGACCAAAAGAATTGGCAGGATCAGCCTAGGAGAGGTGTAACACACAGCCTAAAGATCGCATAGAAGACCCGAGTGATAGGGAGGTTATTAAGTTAGCCTCCCTATTTTTGTTTTATTTCTTGCCTACAGCATCTGCAGCAAAGAATGCTGAAACTAATACCGCGATTGACGCAAAGTATGTTGGTGCAATATCAGCTA
>Ga0228652_1000919_pt1 | contig 12095 bp, 10 predicted proteins | sample 64DmetaG_FD_183030 | JGI IMG/M metagenome (GOLD analysis project Ga0228652, IMG submission 183030) | Seawater microbial communities from Monterey Bay, California, United States - 64D | ecosystem: Environmental > Aquatic > Marine > Coastal | place: USA: California | collected 2016-10-05
AGCGTCGCTTTGAAAATCAAAAACTCACAAAAACAAAAAAGCAAGCTTTGTATTTTCGCTTGCTTTTAGATTTATCAGTACACCCCATTGAGCTATTTTCGAAACCTTCACTGGAATTATTACAAAAGCTTAATGCTTCTAAAGATAATTTAGACTAACAATTATAAGTCTGTATTTTTAAAACATACAACCAAAACTGTCAGGCAGCTTATTAGTCAAAGTTCATACCACTTCCTTGGGCAAACAACACTCCTTCTCCCTCAGAAGATATAGGCCATGTAAAGTTAAGCTTTCCAGATGGTTTAGCATCACCAAACACCACATCTGCAATTCCTTCTCCAGCCATTCCTGGTAAAAAAGAAGCCACAAAAGCATCCCAATTGTCGATATGGTCATGTACCATCAATGGACGACCACTTAGCACAATGACAATAAGTGGATTTCCTGATGCATAAACACGGTCTAAAATTTCTTTGTCTAATTTCTTTAGACTTAAATCTGCATCATCTCCATAGCCCTCTGCAAAAGGATACTCCCCAACAACTGCAACCACCACATCATCACTTGAAAGAGCAACGGCATTGGGATCGTAGGAGATTTTGGCTTGTGGAGCTACTTCTTTGAGTCCGTTCAATATTGATGTTCCTTCTGGTTGAAGAACATGTTTATTCGTAAAAAAACTAAACTCTTCAATAGATAACTCTTGGTCTTTATTCTGATCTGCCCTATTGAACTCAGACCTCCTAGCAGAAACATCAAATTTATCCTCATAAATTTTTTGGAGCTGATTCATATACTCTGCGCTGGTTAGGGTTCCATCGGCGTTTTCATCTAAGAATTGATAATCTGGCTTGAAAATCCCTTGCCATTTGGTTGTCCATCCACCATTTTGAACCCCTAAGTTGTTTGCACCCGAACCAACTACAGTAATCGAACTTGATTTAGACAAAGGGAGTAAACCACTATTTTTGAGCAGTACTGCCGATTTTTGAACAGCTTCTCTCGCAAGAGCTCGATGTGCCGCACTACCTACTTCTGATAAATGTGAATCGTCCTTGTATGGATCATCAAAAAGACCCAATTCCATTTTTACTTTTAGTATTCTTCGAACTGCATCGTCAATACGCTCCATGGGCACACTACCCTCTGTAACTGCTTCAATAAGGTGTTTTATAAATACTTTGTAATGTTGTTGGTCTTGGCCACCCCTAACTCCTGGCACCATAACCATGTCAATTCCTGCGTTTATACTGTTTATTACATCAGACTTATAGTCTCCAGGAATTTCATCAATTGCTGCCCAGTCAGAAACAACAAACCCTTCAAATCCAAGTTCATCTTTCAATACATCTGTAAGCAAGTACTTACTGCCATGACATTTTTCACCTCTAACACTATTATAACTTGCCATTATGGTCTTTACTCCAGCTGCAATGGCTGTTTTGTATGGATGTAAATACAAGTCTCGCAAGGTTTTATCGTCTAATTGAACATCCCCACGATCAAGCATATAGGTATGCATACCAAATTGACGGGTGGCTGTTCCCCATGAAGTAGCTCCGTCACCAATAAAGTGCTTTGCACAAGCAGCTACTTGCTTGTTTTGAACTTCAGTTAATTGAACTTGATAGCCTGTTACAGCAGATTTGGTTAATCCATCAACCAGTTCCGTTGTTTGGCCAAAACCTTCATAAAATCGGCCCCATCTGGGGTCTTTTGGAATGGTAATACATGGAGAGAATGTCCAGTGGATTCCTGTAGCTGCAACTTCCACAGCGGTGGCTTTATTGATGCGAAAAACTAGATCTGAATCATTAGCAGCCCCTAAGGCTAGATTTTGTGGAAAAACTGTTGCGCCGAGTACATTGTTATGCCCGTGAACAGCATCAACGCCATAGATGATTGGAATTCCTAATCGACCCTGTAAAGCAATTTCTTGAAAACCATTAACCATTTCTAGCCAGTCCTTGGGCGAATTGATTTTAGGTTTAGAATTGCCCCCACTTAAGATAGAACCCAAGTGATAGGTTTTTATGTCGTTTGGGTCATCTAGGTAATTTACATCTACTTGGGTCATTTGCCCTGCCTTTTCTTCCAATGTCATCTGAATCAAAAGTTTTTCTACCTTTTGATCTATTTCCTTTTGTTTGTTATTGAATGAGGAGATGCATGCACTTATGGTTAAAGCTACAGCTATGAAAGCTAAAAAATTGGTTTTGAACATTTTATTATTTCTTTCTTCTATTAATTTAAATTTATACAGTTAATGCTACCAAAACAATGCATACAATAGCACTGTGATAAGTAACACTCCAAAGGCAGCTACATTGAAAGTTTTGTCTGTGGCAAATAGCTGTTTACGTTTGCCCATCGTCACTGCAAACTGATCCATGACCCCGCATTTGGTACCTACAAAGTTGTGCTCTGCCATGCGAGAGATCTCAATAAGCTCCAAATTGGAAAGCCCCAAATCAAACAAATCATTTAAACCTTTGGCAACCTCACACTCCAGCGCTGCAGAGGAACTGATACCGGCCCCAATGGGCAGCTCACTGGATATCACACAATCAAAACCACCAAGCTTTCCCGGGCGGGCTTTTACAACCCCATCGACAACGCCCAATACATAGTTCTCCCAATGGGTGTCGCTAATTTGTAAGGGCTTGTTGATATCAAAAGTAAAAGCGCCTTCATCTTCAGAATTTACTCTACAAAGGCTGTTGTCCTTTTTTCTAAACCGCATGGTGACTTTGCGATCGATAGCAGCAGGCAGTAAATGCCCGCCATTATAATCGATGTGTTCGCCAATCAGATTGATACGGCCAGGGGATTTTACAATGATGTCAGATTCGTTGGTGTTTATGGTCATTTGTGTTTTTTGTTATTTCACGGAAAACTGAAACCAGGTTTCACTTTTAAATGTCTCATCAGGTTTTAAAATGGTTGTTGGAAAATTAGGTTCGTTGGGGGCATTGGGGAAATGTTGCGTCTCTAAACAAAAGCCACTTCTTGGACCATAGGTACCGCCTGTTTTTGAAGGCAGGGTGTTGTCCAGAAAATTAGCTGTGTAGAGCTGCATGCCTGGTTGGTCGGTATAAACGTCCATTGTGCGTCCGCTTTCAGGGTGACATACCTCAGCTGCTTTAACAATTTGGTTGTTTGGGTTGTTGATCACCCAACAGTGATCGTAACCGCTTCCTATCTCTAGTTGCTCGTTTTTAGCTTCTATGTCCCTGCCTATTGTTTTGGAAGTGCTAAAATCAAAAGGCGTATCGACAACTGATTGATAATTTCCTTCAGGGATTTGAGTGTTGTCTAAGGGCAAATATTGATCTGCATGTAGCAAAAGTTGATGATCCAGTATTTGCTTTGAAAAATCTCCTGAAAGGTTGAAATAGCTGTGTTGGGTTAGGTTAATTACCGTGGTTTTGTCTGTATGCGCTTGGTACTTTACTTTTAAGGTATTGTCATCTGTAAGCACATAATCAACGGTTACGGACAGCTTCCCAGGATAGCCTTCTTCTCCATCTTTGGAGGTATAATTGAGTTGGATTCCGTTTTCTTTTTCAAGAGGCTCCACTTCCCAAAAGACTTTGTCAAAACCCAATAATCCGCCATGCAAATGATTGGTACCGTTGTTTTGGGCAAGGCTGCATTCCTTTCCCTCTAATGTAAATTTTCCATAGGCAATCCTGTTGGCAAATCGGCCTACGATAGCTCCAAAATATGGATGTTCTCCCAAATAGTGATTGGGGTCATCAAACCCTAAAACAACATCTTCAAAAACGCCATTTCGATCTGGGGTTTTTATCGATCTAATGATGCCTCCAAGGTTGAGAACCTCTATAGAGAGACCGTTTTTGTTTTGGATTTTGTGAACGTCTAATTTCATTGGTTTCCTTGCCATGGATATTTAAAAAATGATGCTTCGTAATTTGTTCTTTTTAAAAAAATTGACTTGACTTAACCAAGATTATATATTTATAATTACTAAATATCTCAAATAAATTGAATCATAAAAAATCTTGATTCAATAATTTATCGAGTTGTTTATCAATGTATATTACAAAATCCTCTTTGGAACTAATTCCCCCTAGCTCTTGTTCCCAAAAAGCGGCAAAATAATACGAAACCTTATTAGTGTCTTTTTTAAAAACAACTAAGTGGTCATTCAATCCTTCTTTTATGACTTCCACCTGGTCGGTTTTGTAAAACAACACCATTCCTAAACGATCTGGAACTAATGATTGTTTTCCGTATGTTGCCATATAACCCCAATCTTTTTGATCGTCGTGAGTTGAAATAAAATCTACATTGTGCTTTACTATCCCAGTACAAAGTCCTTCAAAAGTCTGCGATCTGTCTAGATCTACTCGTGTGATTCTAGAACCAGGTTTTATGGAAAGGCGAGCAGACAAATCTGTAACCACTCCGTTTGTTGTCCATCCAAAATAATCAATATCAACAGCTGAAAAACCAGTTTCATTAGTGATTGACACCAAAGTTGAATCTACTGTTTTAAAATGATGGACTTCATTCCCAGCATATCGCCCAAAAGACCCCAATCCCAAAGAATATCCCACTTTCAAAATATCCATTCCCCAGTCCTGCATCTCATGATAGGAATCGAAACCGTCTTGACCTACTCCTTCCAAAACAATTTGATCCGTTTTTTTTCCAAAAACATCGATGACGTTTCTCCAATCAAGATATAAGCGGTATCCAACCTTTTCACTCTCCCATCCAGGACCTTCATAACGAAGAAAATAAGAATGATCTGTGTGTTGTTTCGGAACTTTTAAATGTTCTAAATTCTTAAATCCTTGATTTCCTATGTATTCATTTTCAACCCATTTTCCGCCTGTAGCCGTTGAAATCTCTGCATAGCTAGATGTTTCTTTTTTCACATCTTGACATGAAAAAAGGGTTACGATTAGCGTTGGTATTAATATGTATTTGACCGTATTCATACTCATAAAGAAACCCCTCTTTTCCAAGGAATAAAATCAAATTGCTGGTTCTTATCTGCTTGAGTCTGAATACGCCCACTGGCTACATCTACCATATAGGATAGGAGCCGATCCGCAGCATCCTCAATAGATTCTTTTCCCGTAATAATATCACCTGCATTAAAGTCAATAATGTCCTTCATCTTTTGCGTTAAATTGTTGTTGGAAGACATTTTGATTACGGGTGCCGCAGGGTTTCCTGTTGGAGTACCTAAACCCGTTGTAAAGGCAACTAAATTGCAACCAGAACCAACCAATGCGGTTGTGCTTTCTACATCATTACCTGGTGTGCAAAGCAAATGAAGCCCTTGCTTATGGCAATATTCTGTGTAGTCAAGTACGCCAGCTATAGGTGCAGCACCCCCTTTTTTGGCAGCTCCTGCACTTTTCATTGCGTCTGTAATCAATCCATCTTTGATGTTTCCAGGAGAAGGATTCATGTCAAACCCCGATCCAGCATCTATTGCGGAACGTTCAAAATCTTGCATGAGTTTTAAAAAACGTGATGCCAATTCAGTGTTTTCACAGCGGTCTATCAACTGCTGCTCAACACCGCACAACTCGGGAAATTCTGCAAGCACGGCTCTTCCACCCAAAGCAACCAACATATCACTCACTCTACCCAGAACAGGGTTTGCAGACACCCCTGAAAAACCATCAGATCCACCACACTCAAGCCCTAGGGTGAGTTTGCTAAGTGGGGCTGGTTTTCGCTCTATCGCATTGGCTTCTTTTAAAGACTCATAAGATAGTTTTATGGCGTTTTTGATAAGTGTATCTGTTGTGCCTTGCTCTTGTTGATCTAGGATATGGATGGGCTTTTGATTGTTGGGATTGATGTCATTTAATGCATCTTTAAAAATCTCAATTTGTAAATTCTGACATCCCAAACTTAACACAGTCGCACCAGCCACATTGGGGTTATTGACATATCCAGCCAATAGTTTGGCAAGCAGCACAGCATCCTCACGCGTGCCGCCACACCCTCCTTGATGGGTGATAAATCGAGGGTGCACATTTGGAAAAACCCGATTACTTGAGTCGTCAATCTCTTGGTCGATATGATCTTTTCCTTCTATAAGATTGCGCAAAAAATGACGGTGTTGGAATTGCTTCGTTATACCCAATTCACTCTCAAAAACTTCTTTTAAAATGGCAATGTTCCTGTTTTCACAGAAAACCAGCGGAAAGAATAACCACACATTGGCTGTTCCAACTTGACCATCTGGTCTGTGATAACCCATAAAAGTTTTGGATTCCCAGTGTTTTACGTCTGGAGGTGTCCAATTATAATTGGAGCTACGAACCTCTGCATTGCTTTTGCTGTGTTGTACATTTTGGGTGTGAATCAAAGCCCCTTTCTGAATGGATTTTGTCGCACGGCCGACTTCAAAACCATACATTATAATGGCCTCACCAAGATTGAAATCTTGTAAGGCAATTTTGTGTTTGGCTTTAATATGCTCTGCTACGCTAAGGTTGTTACCATTGACATTCACCAAATCTCCCTCCTGAAGAGGGGTCAATGCGACTGCCACATTATCACGTTGATCTATCTTGATTGCTGTAGAATTCACTAGTTATTGTATAAATTGATTAAACGCAGTTTTAACGCCATGGTTTTTGATAACCCCTACCATTTGAGAAACCAGTGTTGCCAGCCCATCAATTGTTGTTAAATCCGTATCCCAAAAAGATTCATTGGATAAAACGGCTGACACAAGTTGGTCATCATCAAAGTTTTCCCAAGCATTTTCAAAGAAATCTAAAATTTCGGGGGCATCTTGAACGGGTAACTTCTGCCCTTGAAATGTTCCTCTGTAAAACACAATTAAGCTTGCCAGAGCCAATGATGAATAGGAAGGGAGTTGTTGGTATTTTTCAAAATAGGACAACAAACTAGGCAATACGCGAACCTTAAACTTTGAAATGGAGTTTAAAGCGATACTTTCTAATTTGTGAACAATAAAGGGGTTTCTAAATCGATCGAAAACTTCTTCTGCATAACCCTCCAATTCGTTTTTGTCTATATCAATACTTGGAATGATTTCGGTGTGCATCATGCCTTTGATAAATTGACTCGCAAAATCATCATCAATAGACTCCTTTACCGTTCTTAGCCCATGTAAGTAACAGAAAGGCACCATGGAAGTGTGAATGCCATTTAAGATGCGAACCTTACGGGTTCTGTAGGGTTGAATAGATTGAACAAACTTCACATTGATAGCGGTTTTATCAAAAGGAAGTTTTTTCTTGAGCGCTTCATCTGCTTCAACAACCCATAGAAAAAAAGATTCCGCACTAACAATCAGTTTGTCTTCGTATCCAAATTGTTTGCACAATGTGCTTGCATCATTTTTGGGATACCCTGGAACAATTCGATCGACGAGCGTGTTGTGAAATTGATTGGCTTTGTGAATCCAATTTGTAAAGTCCGCTCCCAAAGACCACAATGCTGCATAAGACAAAACACATTCTTTTAACGCATCCGCATTGTTGTTGATCAATTCACACGGGATGATGGTCAAACCTTTTGATACATCTCCATTAAAATGTTCGAAACGTTTATGGAGAAGAAAAGTTAACTTTCCAGGAAACGTATTCGGAGGGTTACCGTCATAGGTGTCTTTTTCATCATACCTTATCCCTGCCTCTGTGGTATTGGAAAACACAAACTCTAAAGTATCCAAATTGGCTAGTTGTTCGTATGCAGTTATTTGCTTGTAGGGATTTATGCACTTCTCAATGACGTCAATAACATCTTGGTTGTCGATAATTTCTCCTTTTGCAACTCCTTTTTGCAATAGGGTGTACAAGCCATCTTGTGATTCTAAAAGGTCTACCAAACCATTTGGGATAGGTTGAACAACAGCAACAGATCCATCAAATGTTGTATCTCTATTTAGAACCTGCAACGCATAATCAACAAATGCACGTAAGAAATTCCCCTCGCCAAATTGGATAACTCTGATGGGGCGAGAAGTCGATAGATTTGTATGAATTCGATTTAATGGTTTCAAGTTTTGTGTTTTTAAAGGTTAAATAAAGAAGGTAACCAGAGCGATAAAGCGGGAATATAGGTTACCAAGGTTAAAGCAACCACCATGGCAATAAATAATGGCACAAGGGGTTTGAGAACTTTTTGAATGGATGTGTTTGCAACGCCTACGCCCACAAACAACACGCTTCCAACAGGTGGTGTACACAAGCCAATGCATAAATTAAGGATCATGATAATTCCAAAGTGAATCGGGTCAATGCCTAATTCAGCAACCACAGGAAGGAAGATGGGCGTAAAAATCAATACCGCTGGAGTCATATCCATAAAGATTCCAATAAACAATAATGTCAGGTTAATTAGTAATAAAATCACAATTTTATTGTCACTAATCGACATGATTCCACTGCTTATCATTTCTGGAATATTTTCAAATGACAACACCCAAGACATGCTCATAGATGCACCAATAAGAAACATGACAATGGCCGAAGTTGAAGAGGCTTTTAATAAAATTCCAGAAAGATTTTTGTAGTTGATTTCTTTATAAATAAATCCAAGAATCAAAGTGTAAATCACAGCGATAGCAGAAGCTTCGGTAGCAGTGAAAATCCCTGATACAATGCCACCGATAACAACCACAAGCAACATCAAGCTAGGGAAGGCATCAATAAAAGTGGAAAAAACCTTAGAAACTGGCGCTCTTTTTCTTGTAGGAATTTTGTTTTTTTTAGCCCAGATCATAGTCACAATCATCAAAAACAAACCGGTAAGAATTCCAGGAATATATCCTGCCAAAAACAAGGCGGAAATCGAAGCGCCGCCGCTAGCCAATGAATAAACAATCAATATGTTGCTTGGGGGAATGACCAAACCCGTTGTGGCAGAAGTAATGTTAACCGCAACACCAAATCCTTTTGAATATCCTTCTTTTTCCATTTCTGGACCCAAGATGCTACCCATAGCAGAAGCAGAGGCCATAGCGGAACCAGCTACAGACCCCATCAACATTGCTGAGATGATATTAATCAATGCCAACCCGCCCGGTAAAAAGCCCACCAGCGCTTTTGCAAAAGCAATCAATCTTTGTGCTACTCCACCCCGATTCATTAATTCTCCAGACAAGATAAAAAACGGAATCGCCAACAATGCAAAGCTGTCAATGCCCGTTGCCATTCTCTGAGCTATGGTGGTAAGTCCAGGAATAAAAGGAACACTTACCAGCAATGTAAAAACAGAAGATATGATAATACTCCACGCCACAGGCATGCCTATGGAAAGTAGTAGTAAAAAACTAAATAATAATATGCCAATTGAAAGTATGTCCATTAGGAAGTTTTTTTAAAGTCACACATTTTAAAAAAAACAATACACAAGCCACTTAATGGGATGCATAAGTAAACCACATAGAGCGGAATTTGTAAAGCAGCTGATTTTTGTCCTAAAATATAGCTCAGATATACCAACTTAGAGCCTCCTACCACAAAAATCAAAGTGGCAAAAAGGATGATAATCAGGTTGGTGATTTTTTTCAGTTTAACCTGTCTTTTGGGACTCAATTTGTCAGGTAGGATATCGATGGCCACATGCAGTTTTTTTCCTGAAACATAGGCTGTACCCATCACCCCTAACCAAATCATTAGATAGCGTGCCAATTCGTCTGTAAATGAGCTGGGATTTGCTAGTACATACCTAGAAAAAACTTGCCAACTCACATTGATCACCATAATGCCTAGTATCATAATCAGAATCTTTTCAAGAATGGTATTTAATCTATTTTCAATGAGATTCATGCGTTATTGATTTTTTATTTCCATGATTAGATTGTTAAATGACTCGCTGCTACTATATAAGTCGTAAACCGGCTTTACCAATTGCGAAAACGCTGATTTGTCAGGATAAATGATTTGAACCCCCGATTTTTCGAGTTGTTCTAGAGAATTTGCTTCTGATGCCGCCCAAAGTGTTCGCTGATAATGCACAGAAATATCCACCGCCTCTTGCATCCACTTTTTTTGCTCTTCGTTTAAAGAATCCCCAAAATAAGAGCCACACACCAATACATCGGGCAGGGTAGTGTGTTCGTCTAGGGTGTAATATTTGCACACCTCAAACTGTTTTGATAAGTAGAAACTAGGTGGGTTGTTTTCCGCTCCGTCAACTACTTCTTGTTGCAATGAAGTGTATAACTCTCCCCATGAAATCGGGGTAGGTGAACCGCCCATGCTTTCTACCATTTTCATCGCAGTCACACTCTCCATCACACGTACTTTTAACCCTTCTAAGTCAGCCGGGGTGTAAATAGGTTTGCTTTTGGTATAAAAGCTTCGGCTACCTGCATCATAATAAGCCAGTCCTTTAATACGAAAAGCAAGGGTTTCATCTAATAACTTTTTTCCTATTTCACCATCTAAAACTTTAAACGAATGGGCTTTATCTCTGAAAAGGTAAGGCAGTCCAAACACTTTCATATTGGGTGAAAAGTTTTCCAAAACACCTGTTGACACTTTTGTGACGTCTAAGCTTCCTATTTGCAGCAACTCCAAACACTCTCTCTCTGATCCCAATTGTTGGTTGGGATAGATTTTCAAATTCATAGTGCCAGAAGACAATCTGTATAATTCTTCTCCCATTTTTACCATGGCTTTATGAACAGAATGATTTGTATCTAAACCATGACCTAAACGGATGGTACGCTTTTGAACAACATCATTGCAAGAAGTCAGCAACAAAACCAAAATTAGTATGAAAGCCTTGTTTGACATTATCTTTTTATAGATTTAATAATTTTCAAAGCATCACGGGTTTGCTGTTCGATTTTTGCGTAATCAAATGAGCCATCGGCATGTTTGGCCATAAGTTTTGAGCCCATACCCACGCAAGTAACGCCTGCATCAAACCAACCCTTGAGGTTTTCTTCTGTTGGTGATACGCCACCTGTAGGCATAATACTGGTCCATGGTTGTGGTGCTAGTAAGCCTTTCACAAATCCCGGTCCATAAGTACTTCCCGGAAATAGCTTTACAATTTCACATCCGAGTTCTTCCGCCTTTGCAATTTCGGTGAGTGAGCCGCACCCTGGTGACCACAATACTTTTCTGCGGTTGCACACCATGGCAATGTCTTCTCTGAGTACGGGGGTTACCACAAAGTTTGCCCCGTTTAGCATATAGGCCGATGCAGCTCCCGCATCGGTTACTGAACCCACACCCATTATCATCCCAGGAAGTTCTTTGATGGCATATTTGGTGAGTTCGGTAAACACCTCAAGGGCAAAATCCCCACGGTTGGTAAACTCCATTAAACGAGCACCGCCGTCATAACATGCCTTCAATACCTTTTTAGCTACTGCTACGTCATTGTGAAAGAATAGTGGTACCATACCACTTTCTTTCATTGTTTGAGCTACTTCTATTCTTGTAAACTGTGCCATATCTATTGGTTTAACGGGCTACACGACCTGATGCGTCGCCACCCATGAGTTTTTCTACTTCGACTACCGTCACAAGGTTTGCATCGCCCTTAATGGTATGCTTTAAGCAAGAGGCTGCCACTGCAAAGTCTAGTGCGTGTTGGTCGTTGTCTGGATATTTTAATAGTCCATAGATAAGACCGCCCATAAAGGAGTCTCCACCACCTACACGGTCTACAATATCTGTGATTTGATACTGTGTCGTGTCATACATGGTTTTTCCGTCGTATAATACACCAGCCCATGTGTTGTGCGATGCTGATATCGAACCTCTAAGAGTTGTAATTACTTTTTTAGCTTTTGGGAACTTCTCCATCATTTGCATGCACACAGACAAAAACGCTTCGGCTTTTACATCATGACCTTGGGTTTGTACCGTTAGTCCTTCAGGCTTAATACCAAAGTGCATCTCCGCATCTTCTTCGTTTCCGAGTACAATATCGCAATATGATGTAAGCTCGGTCATGATTTTCTCACGGTGTGCATCATCGCAGTACTTCCAAAGCTTAGCTCTGTAATTTAAATCTGTAGAAATGGTGATTCCTTTCTCACTAGCGATCTTCACTGCTTCCTGGCATGCATCTGCAGCAGACTGAGAAATGGCTGGGGTAATCCC
>Ga0228652_1000931_pt1 | contig 11972 bp, 11 predicted proteins | sample 64DmetaG_FD_183030 | JGI IMG/M metagenome (GOLD analysis project Ga0228652, IMG submission 183030) | Seawater microbial communities from Monterey Bay, California, United States - 64D | ecosystem: Environmental > Aquatic > Marine > Coastal | place: USA: California | collected 2016-10-05
GGCGTCCTTTAGTACCTTGGCGAAGGTCGCTCCAACGGACTCAGATAATGCTGGCTCAAGGAGAGCCATTTGCTCAACGGTGCAACGATGCGATCGCATTACAGGACGGTAGAAATCCCGCGCAATCTTTTCACACATCGCATAGTGTTCTTCGGGCCCTTGTGCGAGTGCACAGATGATATGCTGTTTTGCCGCGATCCCCCCGAAGTAGTCTTTTTTTGCGTCTGGCGCGGTTTCATCATTGAATAGAGGTGGATGGCAGGGGTGAGCGACAAAATAAGTGATGTCGTCACGGTTTGGTAAGGTTTCAGCGTGCGGGGCTGCGGCGTCGAGCATGATGACAGCGGTCCCACTACTCAGTTCATTGACAAAGCCTGACAGTACCTTGCCAATTAACCGGTCCGGAACTGCCAAAATAACCGCTTCGGCCTCGCTCAGCGCTTGATTTTGGTTGACACAATCGATTCCAGTTTCATCCTTCAATCGTTGTTTGCCTACGGGATCAATCTCGACGTGCAACACATCATGATCAGACTCCATCAGGTTTGTCGCCAGACGCACCCCCATCTTTCCGCCTGCGCCCATCAGTGTAACTTTAGTCATGCTTTCACTCCCTTTTTTGTTGGCGCAGCAGTACTGTCGCCCTATTTTCCCGGTTCAAGTTTGTGGCCCGCCTTTGGCTTCGAGGAAAAAAGTTGGTTGTCCCATTTGGCCACCCTTCAAGGTAACTTCAAGACCATCAATTGCCGGATCAGCACGGGTATGGACGCGGCACAACGGCGCGCCTGGTGCGAGCGGAGCAACAGCTGAAAGAGCGTCGGCCCCAAGTTGCGTTAGCGCGTGCCCGGACGTATCGCCGCCACTGATAGCGATGCGCTGCATCTTTGTTTTGCGCCGGATATCAGACACGAGTTGTCCAAGGGCAGTACCCAGCCGAGCGTTTACGTCGCTGGATGTAGCTCTATACGTCGTGATGGCCTCAGCCACCCGTGCGACCATCGGGTCATCAGGGCCGCGCGCGGTTGTTACCAAGACGTCATGTCCTTGTGACAGTAATGACAGGCATTCTGCCTGTATAAATGCCATTTCCGCTGCCAACCGCCGTTGATCCGTCGCAGTGGAGGCATCAAGATTGAGGATCTGAAATCCTTTCGCTTCTGCCACCGCGATCTGATCAGCGGTGGTCAGCGCACAGGAGCCTGACACCACGAATATCTGATTAACTGAACTGAGAACCGGGGCTGTGTGCTGCGCGTCCAGAATGCCACGTGCGCGCCACTGAGCAATAAGCGCATATTCCACACCTTGCGAACCGACTGTAAAGACCGTCCGCTCATCAGAACAGATGATCCGTCCAGCTTCGGTAAGAGTTTCGTCATCCACCACATCGATTGCGATGATTTTTGCTCCAGCAGACCGGGCGCGACTGATAACGTAGTCACTTTCTCCCGCCTTCATTGCTACCAGATCAACGATTCCGACCTTAAGATGAGTTTGAGCTGCGAGATGCTTTCCCAAATCGGCTTCGCCCATTGGAGTAACCGGATGCCGGGACATCACCGGATGCCGGTCTAAACGATAGATGTCGGCGCCTGCGCCCGCAAAGAGCGTACCAAAGGCTTGAAAACGCCGTATCTCAGGGGCGCCGACTACAAGCGGCACCCAATCAGAGTCAAAAACAGCTGCCCCGAGTTCCGTCGCTGTGCCAATGGAACCAATATCCGGAGAAGAGTCGAAGGTAGAGCAGGTTTTGTAATGTGATACCGGTGCGCCTAGTTGTTTAAGTTTGGTAAACACGCCTGGCAAATTGGCTTTCATCCAACCGGGGTCTTTGGTGCGCGCGATGCCTGCGACGCCGATGGCCTGCAGCTCAGGGTACTCTTTAAGGATGTGAGGCGCGGGGGCCTCCATGAACACCATGGTGGGCACTCCTGCAAAACTCAAAACTTCCATGACGGCAGTTGAGCCAGTGAAATCATCGCCATAAAAAGTGAGTAGCGGTGCCATAATCTGCCTCTTCAAAATGTAGCGAGAGCGGCTGTAAGTTCATGGTATTCTTTGGCATATACCTCAACATCAACTCCCTGCATTGCCGCATCATATGCCTGTCGCATTGCCTTTACACCTTCAGTCACACCATCGGGATGCGCGATAATCCCGCCTCCTGCAGTCACAAGCACATCGGGAGAACCTGCTGCGTTTAGTGTTGCGGCCGCCTGACGAACTGTCTGACCCGACGAAAATACGGGTACAGCGCACATCGGGGAGTTTCCGAACAGGGGATCATTCAAGGATGCGACGGAGGCTGCAACGCTTTCGTTACTTTCAGTGAACTTGTTGTCGAACCCGTTAACGTGCATGTGGTCCGCTCCGGCCAATCGCCACAACTTTGACCATGCTGGATATGACCACCCAAGTAAGGGGTCGCGGGTTAGTGCACCCCAGCCTGCACGGTGTGCGTGTATCGGCAACTCCGTGTGCCGCCCAATGTCGATCATGCCTGACATGCCTACGCCTGTCAGATTAACCATCACACAAGTCCCTCCACAATCACGTACCAAGTCGTGCCGCCTACGCATCTCATCGATTTCACCAGTGAGGTTGAAAGCGACCATTGCCTTTTTGCCGGTTTTGTCTGCTGCTGCGTTCACGGCCCGCATAGTGGACTTGACCCGATCTTCGAAAGGGCACGCTGGACCATCAGCTTGTAATTCATCGTCTTTAATAAAATCTATTCCGCCAGCGCATAGGTCAGCTACCAGGGCTCCGGTGGCTTCTGCCGACAGACCGACGCTTGGTTTGATGATTGTTCCGATCAATGGTCGCTCAGGGACGCCTGCAAAAGCGCGTGTGCCCTGAATTCCGAACTTTGGACCTGTGTAACGCTCAGCAAAGGCAGTAGGCAATCGCAAATCAAGAAGCCGAATGCCGGAAAGCGGCTGAAGCTCAAACAAGTTCCCAGCAATTGTCGTGATCAAGTTCGGCAAGGATGGGCCAATGTTATCAAGAGGCCAAGAAATTGTTACAAATGCTCGGTGCCAAATCTGCTGGTCTTTTGGCTGCATTGCACCCGGTAAAGTGGGGGTCAAGACCGGTTCCAACGCTTCGAGTTGTTCGATACGCGCCGCGGCGCGTAGTTTGAGCTCGGGTGTCTCGGCTGGAACTGGTCGGAATGTGCCCGAAGACTGCTCGCCTGCCATGATTTCAGCGGCCTGCATCGGATCAATCGCTGTCTCGATGAGATAGTCGGCCTCAATGCGGATTGGACCTTTCGTAATCATACCGCTTTTGCCACATAGAGTGGATTAGACCGATCCAGATGCGAATTGATTAGCCGGACGGCCCCCGCAGAATCATGATTTTCTAAATAATCGACCAGCTTGGCATGTTCTGATAGTGTTGTGTTTTCCCTCCCAGACCAGCGCAGGACAGGCGTGTAATATTCAAGTAGCCAGTTTAGCATTGCCCGTATCACCACTTGCAACAATGGATTTTGAGATAGCTCTGCAATCTCAACGTGAAAGGCGATATCAGCTAGAATGAAATCTTTGTGACTTTCCAGTTTCTTGCGTTGTACTTCAATAAGGCTTCTTAGGCGCGTCGCATCATCTGGGGTGCAGTTCTGTGCAGCCAGTTGTACTGCGCCGGTCTCTAAAATCTTTCTGACTTGCTTGAGATGCGCTAAGTTGGAGGGCTTAGAGGAAAGCAAGAGTTTTGCAATCTCGTCCACTTGGGCCACAGCAATGGTGGCGTTCAATTCGTTCACGCGGCTGCGTTCGCCCTGTGAAATTGTGATAACGCCTTTGTTTGAAAGAGTTTGCATCGCTTCGCGCACTGCGGGACGCCCAACTTCGAATTTGTTCATAAGGAAACGCTCGGATGGGAATGGATCACCAGGGGCTAATTCACCCGAAACAATCATTGACCAGAGCCGTTCATATACTTGGTCGGACAGTTTTTGTCGAGTAATAGGACCCGTTGTGCTGTCATTCGGTGGTGAGTTGTGGTCTGCCATTTATTCTCTTTCCCTTGAAATAATATATCAACTGTGTACTGGTATGACAAGGTGACAAGTTTATTTTGGGAGAATGGCACTTGAATGTGGCACTGATAGGTTGTGGCTTTTTTGCCCAAAACCAACTGCGGGCTTGGCGTGCTATCGAGGGAGTGAAAGTCGTTGCGCTGTGCGACACTGACCCTATAAAGCTTAATGCGACTGGCGAAGAGTTTAGTATCAAGCGCCAATACACCAACGCCGCTGAAATGTTCCAAGATGGTGGTTTCGAAACCGTCGATATCGCCACAACCGTTTCGTCCCACAGAGTACTTGTAGAAATGGCTGCGTCAAAAAAGATACACGTGATCTGCCAAAAGCCCTTTGCTGAAAATATAGCTGACGCTCGCGCCATGGTCAGTGCAGTAGAGGCCACAGGAAAAACCCTCATGGTACATGAAAATTTCCGTTGGCAATCTGCTGTACGCATCGTTATCGAAGAAGTGCGCAACGGCACTATCGGAGACCCGTTTTTTGGCCGAGTCAGCTTTCGTTCGGGATATGACGTGTTTGCTGGTCAACCCTATCTCGCCGAAGGAGAACGGTTCATTATTGAAGATCTTGGCATCCACATCCTTGATATTTCCCGTGCGCTATTTGGGGATGTGGCGAGGGTCTCAGCTATAACTCGCTGTGTAAACCCTGCGATCAAGGGCGAGGATGTGGCTACTATCCTTATGGCTCACAAGAGTGGAGCTTCCAGTGTTGTAGATTGCTCCTACGCAACACGACGCCAGCCCGAAACCTTTCCCGAAACTATGATCGAAGTGGATGGGGATAAGGGCACCATTCGTTTGGATTCAGGATATTTGATGACGATCCAGGTAAATGGCGCGTCCGAGAAACGGGACCTATCGCCGCCAGTTCTGCCTTGGGCTTCTAAACCATGGCACAATATTCAAGAAAGTGTGCAAATTATTCAGCAGCATTTTGTCGATTGTCTGCGCGATGGGAGACAACCTGAAACCAGCGGATGCGATAACCTCCAAACTTTGGGTCTGGTAGAGGCCGCTTATCTGTCAGCTGCCACTTGCCGGACGGTGGAGACATCTGAAATATGACTGAGGCAGTCCGCCTCTATGGTACTGACGTACCGCCCGCTGTCTCTGAGCGCATCAAAGTGGGGCGGCTATCTTTCACTTTAGAGGAAGGCGCACTACGCCACATTTGCGTTGATGGAACCGAAATCATCAGAGGTATTGCTTTTTTGGTGCGTGATGGGGACTGGGGCACACTAACGCCGAAACTGTTTGAAGTATCGCGCAACTTTGACGCCGAACGCTTTTCCGTTATCCTAAAGGCGGGCTTCGATACGGCTAATGCGACGCTCGAAGTTTCCATTCTCATAGATGCTGGACCCGCTGGGCTTTCTATGCGAGCCGAAGGGCTGCCTAAGGGGACTTTTGAAACCAACAGAACCGGTTTTTCGGTTTTACACCCAGCGGGCCTTGCTGGCTGTCCAGTTGCGATCATTCATTCTGATGGCACCACCGAGGCGTCGACCTTTCCCACGCTCATCGATCCCTGGCAACCATTTATGGACATTATCTCCATGACGCACCGAGCAAACGGGTTGGCTGTAAGTTGTGCGTTTGAAGGGGATACCTTTGAAACCGAAGACCAGAGGCAATGGGGGGATGCTTCGTACAAAACTTATGTGAGGCCTTTGGCTCTGCCTTGGCCCTACTTTTTGACGGATGCAGAGCCTTTTTCGCAATCTGTATCTATCGATTGGGTACAGGACAATACCCAGTTCCACGCATTTTGCGATAAACCCACCATAAGCAAGATGGCGTTTCCAGAAACCGCGATTTCTCTGACTGCTCACGATGCAAGTCGTTTACTAAAACATCCGGAGGACATTGTGCAAGTGTCGCCGCAACGCTTGCTCTGTCACCTAGACGCGACAGCCAATGAAATCTCTAAGCAGATTAAAACGTTTGCAAAACTACAAGCCTCACTACCTGAGTTGATTTTCGATCTGGAATTAATCTGCGGTTTTGACAAAGATCCCCTGATCGAACTACAAAATGTACAATCCACTATGCTTGCCGCGGGTTTAAAACCGGACAGCGTCTTGATATGTCCTGCTGTTGACCGTCAATCGACTCCGCCCGGGTCCGATTGGCCGTCTTGCCCACCTTTGACAGAAATACACAAAGCCAGCGCAGCAGTGTTCGCTGACTGTGTTCGAGGCGGCGGCATGGTCAGCTTTTTTCCAGAACTGAACCGCAAACGACCTCCAGTTGAGTTGCTGGATTTTGTGTCTCACAGTCTCTGCCCAATCGTGCATGCCGCCGATGATATTTCAGTTATGGAGACTCTAGAAACTATCCCACATATCACCCGTACCGCGCGCGCGATAATGGGTGAGGCAAGCTACCGAATAGGTCCTTCGACTATCGCAATGCGTCTCAATCCTTATGGCCAGCGCACGATATTAAATCATGACCGTTCTCGCGTTTGCATGGCTCACGATGATCCCCGGCACGGAGCAGTGTTTGGAGGGGCTTACGTGATCGGATTGGCTTGTGCTTTAGCTCCCGCTGGTGTTGCGGTTTGGACACCATCTGAGCTTTACGGGCCTAGGGGGCTCAAAGGTCCGCTCAATGATGCGATCGCTTTACTCGCTAGTTGTGCGGGAGAGCGCGTGCAAAAGGCAATGCTGATCAATGGGACTGCAGAGTTAATTATTGGTCAAACGCGGATCTTAGCTAATCTTACAAGCGAGCCTCAATTTGGCCTGCTACCTTATGAATTCAAAGCGACTTAGACGTTGATAAAATTTGGATTTTCTGGCTTTGACATACCGCTTATTAAATGAATTAGTATTGTCGCTTGGTATGGTAAAGTGAATGGAGATAGTCCACATTCATTTTATCGCCTTCTAACACGTCTATCATTAAATAATTGAGGGAGATTCCATTATGAAACACGTCCCAAAAGAAACAACTGATGAATCTCTTATTCAGGAGTTTCTGAAAAATGGCGGTAAGATTAGCCATGGTAAAACCAAGCCGCCGACGGCAGAGCTCGGCCTTAGTAATAATCAGTGGAACAATAAACTCACAAAAGAAGAGAAAGCTGCACGCGATAAAAAAGCATGATTGCTTCAATAATTTAAATTTTGAATGCTTATTTCAGGAAGTTGTCATGTTAATCATTTGTACGAAAAGCTCCATTATACTAATTTAGTAAAGAAAGAAATTAGCTCGTCAATTACTCTGATTTTGGAATAAAATCCTCTTTGAGGTTATTTTAAATATGAGTGATTAGTAGTTAAACTCTCGGTGCGATGATGATTTATGCAAGGGCTTTCAGCCCTACATGAGCCTAATAAAGTGACCTGACTTAGGAGACGCCGAAATGTCTATGGAGCAACGTAAACTTCCAACAGTTTTAGATCTACGAGCCTTAAAAGGACAAAAGCAGCTTACAATGTTGAGGTACTTTTCTCTTGATGAGGCGGCAGCAGCAGAGGCGGCGGGCATTGATATCGCTTCAGTTCCAGCAGATATTTTGTTTCATCCACGATACCGTGAAGTTGCGCCAAGTATTTTTTCTATGGCGGGGCAAACGCATACTGAATGTGGAACACCTCATGAATACTTTAAATGGTGTAACTCTGCTGTAGAGCGCGGCGCTGATGCAGTTTATTGTTCTGGTTCTTTTTCTACAGTGGAAATGCTAGCGAAAGAATTCATACCTGTCGTTGGGCATGTTGGTCTTGTACCTTCAAGAGCGACTTGGACAGGTGGTTTTAAGGCAGTAGGGAAAACAGCGGAAGAAGCGCTTCAGCTTTTCAAGCAGATAAAATCCTACGAAGATGCTGGCGCAATTGCGGTTGAATTAGAAGTTGTGCCAGTTGAGGTCGCAACAGAACTTTCGAAACGCACAAGTCTGCTTGTCTGGTCGATGGGGGCGGGCGCCGGTTGCGACGCGCAATATCTCTTTTCGAATGATATTCTAGGATACACAGAAGGTCATATTCCACGCCATTCAAAAGTCTATCGTAATTTCAAGGCAGAGTATGATCGACTTCAGCTAGAACGCATTTCTGCATTTAAAGAATTTGTAAACGACGTCGATACCGGGGTTTTTCCTGAAACATCACATTTAGTGCATATGGATAATGATGAGTTCGATCGTTTTTTTGAGGGTTTGGATAAAGTTTGAATGAAATACGTCTTAGCTTTAATCTTTATTCTGCTTGCAAACTTCGCCTCCGCTCATAGTGGCGGACTTGATAGAAATGGTTGTCATTCAGGTTCGCAAAAGTACCACTGCCACAAAAAGATTAATAAGTCGGCGCTACCAAAGCCAGGAGACACCCTTGAGGGGCGGGTAATGCGTGTAAGAGATGGAGATACTATTGAAGTAAATGGAGTGGCCATAAGGCTTTCCGCATTAGATTGCCCCGAGCGCGGTACGCGAGGTGGTGAGCATGCAAATCGGTTAGCTCAAAAGTTTTTAAATACAAAGGCTGTATGTGAGTTAACTGGTGCAAAAACTTATGACCGGTTAGTCGGATATTGCAGCATTGAAAATCAAGACTTTGGTCTGTTTATGATGCTTAATTCAGCGTGCAAGCTTTGGAAGAAATATGATGTTTGGGGCCGTTATTAAAGAATGAACTACTGCAGCAGTTTTTGACGGGCGATTAAGATTTCATCTATATCTGCTAGTGTCAGGCTGTAGGGTTTTAAAGCCCATGTTTCTGATGCGATGACAAAGCGTTGAGTTTCATCACAAAACTCATGCAGAGAGTAACCTTTAAAATCGCCCAAAATTTTCATATTTAATTGGAGCGCGTCATAGTTGACAAGAAACTCGGATCTGTCGGTCAATTAAACTCCTGACTAGGCATCAAAACCCAAAAACAAAATGACCGCCCAACATGGAGAAGCTCCTTGTTGAACGGTCACTTGTTCTAATCCATCTGTCAGTCACCTTCAGCATGGGCGAACCATTGCGTCCTGCGTCTAAGTTTATGGGCACATTATCCGAAGATAACACTTCCGCCACCTAATCGCCGATGTCTTCGATGATAATGGCCCGAAGATCAAAACCTTTCCAACATCTGTAGTCTAACTTGCCGATTACCTTCAGCATTAGCGAGCCAATGCTTCCTGCGTTTTAGTCAAAGAGTGTAAAATCCGAAGACATTAATCACTTTTTCTATTACTCTGATACCTTTCCGTTTTCTTATCCGAAGATGAGAACCTTCCCAGCATCTGTAATCTAACTCACCAGTTACCTTCGGCGTTAGCGAACTACCGCCTCCTGCGTTTAATTTGTTTCCGCAATCTCCGAAGAGTTTGTTTTCACAATCTAACCGCCGATGCTTTTGCGGATAATGATCCGAAGATCATCGTCCTCTCCAACATCTGTAATCCGACAGTGGTAAACTCGTTTTAGCCTTAAATCTGTTGCCAGTTTTAAGCCTGAAATTTCGTTACCCCCCAGACTAGATTATCTACGAGAGTACACAGGAATCTGAATGTACAAAGCATAAATTTAGAGGAAAACGCTTACCCACAGGCTTATCCCCATCTTTGTGAAACTTATCCACAAAATCTGTGGATCGACCTTAAGACTTCTCAATAAAAAGGGATTAATCGCGATTCGGTTCAGAAAATTATTAGGTGATAGATCGTACCTTGGTGGATCTCTTCCCCTAAAGTTTGTTTGTGTTTAGGTGTTATTTCATAAATTATTGCAGGCTCATCGGTTTTTTAGGACCGCCGTTATTAAAAGCACTGTGCCAAGGCCCCCGGCGAAACAGAACGCTGTTGGAATTCCAATATAATCGGCCAATCCCCCCAAAATCATCGCTCCTGTCGCAGTAGCGCCTACATTGACCACCGTCCAAAGGCTCATAACGCGTCCTCGAAAGTTATCAGGCAAATCCATTTGAAGCGCTGTTTGGATTGAAATGCCGGATAGAGTTCCAGCAAATCCTAAGTAGCAGATGTATCCAACTGTTAACTCCCATGTGTTTGAAAGTCCGACTAACGGAATAAGCGCTACCCCAAGCAATGCGCTGGCGATCACAAATTTTGGTATTTCTCCTGCTTTTTGGCTTTGAGTGAATACTTTTGTTATCCCGGCAACGACTGCACCAAATCCAGCAATTGATGTCAGTATTCCAAGGCCAGCAGCGCCTTTTGCGAAAATACCATCAGCAATTACTGGAAGAATTTCTAAAGTTCCTCGAATTAGAAAAGCATAGAGGCTCGTTATTAAAAGGGCGTGTCGCATTAAAGAATTAGAGAGCGTGTGCTTCACGCCTGAACGTAGGGCCGCCCCAAAAGGCTCTTTGCCAGCCTTAAGGGGCACCTGATCTCGAGGATGTAAAAGGTTTAACATCAGTATAAAGGGTAAATATAACAAGCTTTGGACGAGCAGAGTAATTTGCAAACCCCAAACCGCAATTAGCCACCCGGCAATTGCGGGGCCCGTTAACCTTGCTAAATTGAAATTGATAGCAACAATTGAGACAACCGAGGAAACCGATCCGTGATTAACGAGCCTTGGGGCTAACGATAATCTTACTGGATTATGCGCAGAGGTGGCTATTCCCGATAATAGCGAGAGCACAGAAAGAAATAACTCATTGAGCCCGCCGAAAATGAAAAAAAGATAAAATCCAACAGAAATTGTGAACAAACTAAACTGTGTTACTTGAGCGGCTTTTTTTACATTCACCCTATCGATGAGAACCCCAAATAAAGGCCCTGTGATAATCGCTGGAGCAAAATTTATGAATGCTACAAATCCTACAAAAGTGGCTGATTTCGTAAGATCCCAAGCGATCCAGCCAATTGTAACTCGTTGCATCCAAAGTGCATTGATCGCAAATAGATTTCCCAGCAAGTAGAGGCGAAAGTCTTTAAAGTTAAATGCAGATAAATTCATTTTAATGAGCGACTGCATTCATTATTTAGATACCATGCCTTGAATTTTTGTTAGTCAGGTTCGCGCGTAGAGATTAAAAGTGTCTATGACAGGCGCGATACATTTGGCCTCTCTGCTTGTTATTGCATGGTTTGCGTTTGGTCCATCGGAATGATGCAAAATTATGTTTGCAAGGTTTATACAAGTACGATGTGGGAAACAGGTGCAAAAGTTAAATGAAATTTTGTTCTAAAATATATACCGTACTAATCTCTTCATTGCCGCGGTTATTTTAATATCAGTTGGTTTTTTACATGCTGAGAAATACCCGTCATCAAGATGAAAGTGATCTTTATGCGCCTGATTGTAATCCGGCGTAAGGACATTTGAAAAATGGTTGCAGGCTGTTTTTCCAGCATGTTTTAGAAACTCTGACTTTTTAGCCGAATTTGCCCAATCAAATAAAACAGAGGCCCCGTTAATGCTGGCGATATCAATTGCCGACCCATAGCTATGCTGACTCATGATTGAGCTGCCTCGGATGGTACGACAATTGTAAGATCCAAAATGTTCAACTTCATTAGCGCCGATTTCCTCTAGCCAATTTGCAAGGTTGAGTGCTGTTGAACAATTTAATGTAACCGGACCAGAAAGTTTGGTTGTGGGGTAATTTTCAATTCGAACCGGTTCTTTGACTATGCATTTCGGTTGTCCGAATTTCTGTAACTCTACAAACTCCACGTCTTTCTTTTCGAGTTTTTGTATGCAGGTCAGCCCTGTATTTTCAGCGTCACTTCGAGTTTCAAGTTGCTGCTCAATGATAAAGTCTTGAACTTCATCACGAACGAAGAAGAATATAAGGGCGCAAAAGGTAAAAATGCTCGCAAAAAGCAGTATGAGCTTTCGTTTCAAGAAAACCTCCAGAGTAGTTTGATGTGGACAATGGTTGAAATTATGCTTGGTTGCCTTTGCACCAAGTCAGTAATTCCTGCACGGCCGGCCTAAAGCCTGAAAAGTCCCA
>Ga0228652_1000940_pt1 | contig 11879 bp, 6 predicted proteins | sample 64DmetaG_FD_183030 | JGI IMG/M metagenome (GOLD analysis project Ga0228652, IMG submission 183030) | Seawater microbial communities from Monterey Bay, California, United States - 64D | ecosystem: Environmental > Aquatic > Marine > Coastal | place: USA: California | collected 2016-10-05
TATCGGTTCGAGTTGTTGCGAAATCAGTTAAGAAGCTACCTGACGTATCTAAAATATTGGAAGGAGAGCAATTCGAAGATCTAAGGGATCGGTTCTGGCGGGTTGATAGAACGGTATTTTTAAGAACCATGCAAAAGAAAGAATTCATTGGTTATTTAGAAAAATGTGTTTTGGAAGGTGATGAAGATGTAAAGGAATCTTTGGGTAGATTTGGAGGTATGATGTTGTTCCTTAATAACTACGTTGATCGAGAGAACGAATATATAGAGCAAGACTTTAAGCAAGCTTTGCAGTCTACGGAAGTTTTTACTACCTATAACAGGCTTCGATCAAGTAATGCGATATCAGGTGCTATGCACCCACTTGAGGCGAGCAAATAATCTGATCTGATGTGAGGTTGAAATGACTTTTGATGCAGTGGTGAAAAACATTAATAACATTGATGAATTAGGTGAAATCTTGAAAACTATGCCATCTCTGGAAATACAGAATATTTACCAGTCATTCGAAGACCCATATAGTAATTTTAATATTGATAAGGATTATGATCCAAATTATTGGATAAAATGGAAGGAAGCTGTCTTAATATTTCGCCCTGAGGTTACTTTATTCCCTGGACGACCGTGATAAGCACTCTTTCAGAGTATATTTAGGTATAGATTATTAGGTTTTATGCATATGCTACGTGAGGTGATCATTTGGAAGACCGTTTTATTCTGAGCTTATCAGCTGGCCATGTATGGCAAGGACCTATTCCTGCTCAAAACTTGCCTCGTTTGAAATCTTTTGCCCGTATCGGGTTAAAGGGGTTTTGGGGTGATGATTATGGTGAAGCCGGTCATTATCAATTTGTTCCTACTGATCAAGCTGTATTCGGAATTAATATCGAAAGCGATAATGAAGATCTTTATGAAACATTTGATGACGAATATGAGATCAATGATCTTAATGTAATCGAAATTATATTTGATGACATTGATAATTTCAAATTAAATGTTCCTTCCCCACTGGCCATAACAGGCAATGTTTTAAAGCAGATATTTGTCGAAATTGAATCAATTAAAGAATATATTCGTTATATTGATGATATGTCATTAATTCAGGATGGTTTTAGTGAGGTCTACCTTGAGTATGGTGGATTTAAGTGCGACTTAGATCTGACGAAATATGGTGTGCCTGAAAATATTAAATCTATTTATCCTTTGGTAGTGCGTGGCTCGACAAAAATTGGTTCATTTGATTATATAGTTGGTGTTATATTTGGTAAGCATTATTTCTCACTTTCTGCCTTAGATAATAACGGTTACTGTGATCTATTCCGCCACACTTATTTTGATGAAGATTTGAACTTTATGATGAGCTTTTCACAGTGGTTTGCAGGCTGTGAAGTCGGTTGTATTGGCGATAAATATGTAAGTGAAATATCCAATGAGTTGATTGACGCTTATTTATCTACAAACTTCCATGTTTACGCAGAAGAAGAGTTTATGCTTAACGTAGGACATTTTTCCAAACCCCTGAGTGAGCTTCATAAGTCGCACGCATGCGATACGTCGGCTGTCATCACTGCATGGAACCCGCTTGGTGTTGCCCAGTCTGATGAAGCAAATAAAAAACAAAATGATACTCTTAAGAAAATAGCACAAGAACGGTATACTGTTATTGATGCGGCGGGCGTGGATCCAAAGGGTGAGTGGCCTCCAGAGGCGTCATTTATAATTTTAGGTATATCACGTTATGACGCAATGGAGTTAGGGCAAAGGTTCCAACAAAACGCTATAATTTTCAATGAAGGTGCAGTGCCAGAACTTGTTATGTTGCGATGAGTTTAAATCTGTTTAGCCTTAGCTGATTGGTCGAAGTGTTATAAGTGTAAGTAGTTTGCCTTTGTTGTCTTCTTGTTGCAGGCCTTCTAGGCCTACGTGGTGGCGGATTTCTTTCTTAGGTCTTCTTTTCTTTTGGCAGATTTATCTATCAGGATTAAAACCGCCCCCTGTTCCATTCATGCTCTTCAGCACGGCTCAAAGGCTGGGATGACCCTTCCTTTCGAACAAAGAATTCTTCCTTGCCTTCATGGGTCACATAGACGGGCTTGTTTGCCCGTGTGACTTGCACGTGACAGATCTGCTTGTCGTCATAGATGGGCCAGTCAAGCTTCCAGAGCTTGATCACATCTTTGCCAAGGTATGAGTCCAGAATGTTGCCCAGGTGGAGCTGGAAGCCGTCACGGTCGGTTTTCTTGAGCGTGCTATAGTCAAGATCGAGCCCAATGGCATTGCCGTGGTCGTCTACGCCGATGAAGAGACTGCCCCCTTCCGAATTCATGAAGGCGGCCACCGTCTTGGCAATCACATGTTCGAGCTTCTTGTTCACCTCTCCCGTGCGCATATCGTAGCGCAGGGTGGACTTGAACTCGACCAGCTGACCTTCACCTTGCAGGATCATCTCATGCACTGGATCACTCTTGGCAGAAGCCTCTGAGGGTTCAATCCGCTTCTGGATCTCGGCATGGAGAGATTCCGAGCGCTTCTTGAGGAAAGCAGTGAAATCGTTCTGGATGACGGAGGCATCATCAAGGTCGATGAGATGGCTCTTCAGGGCATGTTTCAGCTCAGAATTCTCGTCTGCGAAATCTTCGAGATATACAGAGGGTGCTTTGGCCCCGATGCGCTTTTTGTTCAGCTCGGCGCTCACCAGAGTGATGTTCACGATGGAATTCGCATAGGGCGTCTCAGCATCGCTTCCATTCTTGCGGACATAGGCCCTTGGGAAGAAGTGATGGTAGTTCTTGCTGCTGGCGATTTTCAGGTAGGAATTATCCAGAAGCACCTTGCCGTTGCTGTCGAAATCCTTCGGCTCGTGATAGGCAAGGATGCAGAGGATTGATTTGCAGATGGCGTTGCCGGTCGAGAAATCTGTTGTTCTCAGATCCTCCGGTGAGTTGATATAGAGCTTGAACTCTGGATAGGGCGGGCGTTGTCCCTCGATGATGAGGTCCACTTTCTTGATGTCCGCTGCCAGCTTTGACTCTGTTGCCGATGAGTAGCGCAGAGACAGGCTGGACCGCCAGAACAGCTCTTCCAGATACTTGCGCTGCTGCCCGCTGGGTGACTTGCCCGTTTTCAGGAAGAAGTATGCAAATGGCACGATCAGCGTGTCATAGGGCAGAAGCTGGGACACGGGGATACGCAAAACCGTGCGGAAGTAATCAATCGTCTTCTCGATGGCAGAGATGGCGTCATCCCACTGTTCGAGGATGTCGGCCTTCTCAAGGCTCAGGATGGTCTTACGTTTGCATTCCTTGGTTTCACTGATTATGAGGCTCAGGATCTGCAAGATGACAGAGGGCGAGATGTTCTCATACTTGCTGTCATTCAGCTTTTTCTGGAACTGCTCCCAACGAGCCTGCATGTCGAAGTTATTGGACTCGTCATAGGTCTTGGCTGACATGATCTCGAAGAGCGTCAGAACCTTGCCGCCCGTGTTTATGCGGGTAAAGACCTCGATGGCGGACTCGATATCGTTCTGCCGCAAAGTCACCGTGGAGAAGGCATATGTCTTGAAGGCACTGGAGTAGGCACTGATCTTGTTGATCTGGGATTTCTCAAACCCACGCTGTTCCAGCTCATTGCCCATCTGATAATCGAAGTTCAGAACGTCATGCAGAGGAATGTAAATCTCTGCCTCATCTTTGACGGTGACGATATCTTTTTCTTTTTCCTCAAGGTTTTCCTCAAGGTTAACTACGATATCCTTGTAATCTGTTATTTTTTTCTCGCCTGCCTTCTGGATTTTTTCGCCTAGGTAGGCAGCAAACAGAGATGTGATGCGCTGTTGCCCATCCAGAACATATTGGACATTGCGTCCAAGCGGTGTTTCCGGAAGATCAAAGCCACCAATATTCTTGATATCATTTATCCTCTGGTCTGTTTCCCAAAGAATGAATGTCCCGATGGGATATCCCTTCAAGATGGAATCCAGAAGCTTTGCAGTCGCCTTCAAATCCCAGACAAAATCCCGCTGAAACTTGGGAACCTTAATGATCCCCTTTTTCACATCGGAGATCAGATCATCATAGGTTTTGGAGTCTGGTTTAGGCTGATTGTTCATTGGTTACCTGATTGTTCAATGGACTCTATTTCACTGAGCGCAGTGCGAAACGCAGAACGATCATAGCGAATATGCTCTATAGCATCCCGGATGCTGCCCAGAGCTATCACCTTGGGACGTATTTTACCCTTAACCCCACTTCTTGGGGTTTGATACTTATGCACTCTCACAAAGGTGCCTGCGTCATTGGTATAAGTCAGGTCGATATTGCCATGAACAAGATCATTACGAAAATCTTTGGTGCGTTTAAGATTTTCAAACCATTCATCGATATCAATTTTACCTGATGCGTCATGCAGTTTCGACAGCTTGGAGATATTTTTGAAGAAGTGGCATGCGATATCCAGACGCTCTGCCGCATTCATGGGGGGACGCCCAGATTTCTTTTCACCGTGCTTATACTGAAAACTTTTCATGATTTCAGGATGGGTGCGTGAAGCGGTCCACACGAATTCGTCCATGGCATATTCTGTCCTTCCCATATCTAGGATGAACTGACCGACAACTTGATGAACTTCTGCGGTGATGTGTTCCGACATGCTCTCACCCCTCAAACAAATGCGCACGATGCCAAGCCAGGCGCTTTCTGACTTCATCGTTCATGCGGCTAAGATGCATGTGTTTACTGATTCCAGATGAGAATTGGTCTTCTTCGGTCAACTTTTCAGAAATCAGAATTCTGCCATCGTCGTCAAAGGTAATGAGACCAGCATCGAAAGCTGCGTCCAAGGTGGCGACCAGCAAAAGACCGTTATGAACATTCAGGCGTTCTTCGTCAGTTTCGCAGGCGGCCCATGGTACTATATGGCTTGCCCGCAGCAGAGTTGGGTTTTTGACCGCTGTTACAGCACAGGATTTTTCCCAGTAATCCATTAGGGCAGAGCGGAACACATTTTGACCAATGCGTTCTTTGCGCAAGCGCTCCACTTCGGTGGTAGAGGGTTCTTCCTTCAGCAGTCTCTCGAACTCAGCTAATGGCTCATTGGGCAAAGAGCGGGCAAGAGACCAGATGCGTCCTATGATGCGGAAGAGGTCGCTAGAGCTTGGGGCAACAAAGCAATCAAAGCCGTCATGGGCATAGGGGGCTGTCTGCAGCTCGTCTGATAGTTCGCTGCCAACACCCTTGTGTGATGTGCCAACAAGGTATCGCCCTTCAGCATCCGAAGACAGAACAAGCCGTGTTGAAACCGCATGCGCTTGGAAAACAAGCCAGCCATCGCTTTCGCCAAGCGCAATCGAAAAGCCCTGATCGAGGGCTGATTTCTCAAGACGATTGCGAAGGCTGAGGTCCATGCGTCAGCCCCCTGTCATGCGGTCAAAAGCTTCGAGGACAAGGCGCTGTGTGCGGTATTCACCGAATTGGTTGGTTTCCTTGTTCTTCAGGCCACGGAAGGTCTCTGACGGATAATCACTGCCCTTCACATCATGTGGGTCGAGCACATAACGCAGCTCATCCCGAGTGAGTCCGTATTTTTTGGCAAAGAAGGCATCCAGTTGCGCACGTAACTGTGCCCGTCTGTCAGGATCAAAGGTAAAGGGTGAGCCTGTATAGCCAAGGTCTTCTGCCCACGGGCGCATGGAGTGGCTGGTGTAGGTGAGCTCGAGCACATTTTTTCGGAGTAGGTCACGCTCAGACTGGTCAAATACCTCAGGCGTCAAAAAAGGAAGTTGGTTAAGGTAGGTGTATGTTAGATGTGTCCCACCAATTTTTTGACGAGCAACATAATCAAGAGTCATGCATGGCCACTGAGCAACAAGATTGGCGATGTCTAATGGGTCATTCGGTGTGAAATATAGTGGCATAGTATGGCCAACTGCACACTTCGGAAACACCGTTGAAATCACAGTGCGTTCGTTTGTGGAGTTGGTAATATCACGCCACCCCATCAACCAACGTGGTTTCTTCCGATCAATCAGATCGCCCGACAGTTCCAACCAGCGCCCACCATACTCCTTGATGAACGCCAAATCCTCTTGGTCGAGTGGTGTATAACGCTGCATTTCCACCCCACGGGGGGCAGAGGCGCTGAGCCAGTTTTGCAGGCTGCGACCAACAACTGTGGACGAGGTTGCTTGCGGGCCTAGGACCGACGCCAGATGCGCTTGAATATCCCGCAAAGACGCAACGGGGTTTTGTGGGGTCAATCCAGGGGTAGAGCCAAGGACCCATTCCGCCAGAATCTTGAGACAGCCTTCAGCATCGTCTTTCTTGAACGCAGTTTTCAGCCGTGTCGGGACACGTGATGCCCGCATATCGACTTCATCTTCGGGCACCCAGTAACGAGGTGTGGGTTCGAAATTAGGATCCTGTTTTTCTTCTAGGGTCACATCTCGTGTCCCCTGCTCCTCATCCTCGCCTTCATAGGTTGCCCAACGATGGTCGTAGTGATGGATCATCTTGGCTTCATAGAGAGGCACGTAACGCCTACCGTCGGAGTTTTCCCAATCAGTGCCGTTTCGAGAGAAGCCTATTTTTTCGAGGTCATTAGTCCCACGAAAATATCCACTGTCTCCTGACATGTGGAACATGGTCTGAAAACTAATCCCCCAAGGGTTCTTGTCCCCGTCAGGGTGGTCAGGACGCTCTTCGATCAGAACTGGAGCTTTAGAATACAGCTTCGCAGTTAGCTCTGCATCGGCACGAGAGCGGAATACTGGGGCTGTTTTCGTGTTGGGGTTGATTGCAGCAATCTGCTCAGGGGAGAGCGTGAAGCGGCGTTCTTTTTCTTCCAGCATCGTCACATCGTGGAGGAAGAAGGCAAAATTGGCGACTTTTGCCGGTCCGATAGAGAGTGTTGAGAACTTGAAGCTGCGGTGAACTCCGGGAAAGATTCCGTCTCTGTTTTCAAAGTCATAGAGAGCGTTCAGGCGTTTGGTAGATACGAGATCACCAAAGAACGCACTGGTTGAGCTATCGGTGGCAATGCCTGTTGGCACGATCATCCCAGCACGACCAGCAGGTGCCTCACGCACGCCCCCTGTGTCGGCAATCGCCTGCAAGAGTGAAGTTTGCGCAGTCTTTCTGTTCTGGTGTGGTCGCCGTGCAAGGCGAGAAAAATGTTCGGCAAAAAGGGCGTAGGTGTTCACATCGCCCACACCAGAGAGTGGGAAGCGTCCTGTTTTGCGAACAAAGAAGCTCGATGCCTCAGCCGCCCGCTTAGCCGCCTCGAATTCGAGGAACAGGTTATGCTCTGGAGTCCCAGCGTCTGCTGTTGAAAGCGCCTTGATGAGTTTATCTCGTGCAGCCTTGTTTTTGGCAGTCGCAATCGCCGTGTCACGAGATGCGAAGAATTCTTGTTCTTGAAGCTTGATCCGTTCCCACGGCGGATTGCCGACTACCGCATCAAAACCACCCCGTGCCATCACTGCAGGGAAAGCCAAGGGCCAATGAAGGGCGCTGTTTTCCTCAGTTACCTTCGTGGCATTTTCCAGCAGGATATCTGAACGGGTTTTGCCGGTGACCGCTTCCCACATCGCCCCTGTGGTCGGGACAGGCATATCGACCAATGTTCGAGCGGTGGGGGCTTCACCCACTTTTGGCGTGAAGAAAGTTGCTACATACATGTCGCAAGCAAGTTTGAGCCGCTGCCACTGGTCGGAGGCTTCATAGCGAGCGAAGGCTCGTGCTTTGGCTTTCACCTCGGACAGGGTATCTTCGGGCATGGCAGCGATTTTGCGTGCGCCATCCACGATTTCAGCAGGTGCAGCGAGGGTCTTGATGAAGCCCGAGGCTGCATTGCCGTCCCGCTCATCCTTGTTCAGCCTCTCATAGGCTTTTGCCACAGCCTTATCGTCGCCTGACATGGCGGTGTAGGCGTCATTAGGAATACCATCCTTCAGCATTTCATAATCAAAGATACCAATCAGGCTGTCGCCGCATTTGATGCGAGCATCAAGGAAAGACAGTGGCTTGCCGGGCTCTAAGGCCTCAATCCAGAGGGCAACCTTGCAAAGTTCAACGGCCATCGGGTTCCGGTCAGAGCCGTAGATGCAGTTGCCGACCACCTCACGCAGGGCATGTTGGAAGACCTCTTGAGAAATCGCACCAGGCATGCGGTGACGGGCAATACGACCCGCCGCACGCCGTGCAGCACCCAAGAGGAAGTGACCAGACCCACAGGCGGGGTCGATCATGGAGAGCTTCAGGATTTCCGATACAGGATCATTCGGATTGCGTGCCTCGGCCGCATCCAGCACAGGATCCAGAGTGGTATCGAGCAGAAGCTTCACAAGGGTGTCAGGCGTGTAATAGGAGCCAGAGACCTTGCGAGCGTTGCCCTTGGTGGCATCACCTTCTGCAAATGTGAATTCACGAGCTTCGAGGTTCAGTTCAGGGGTCAGTTCCAAAAGGCTCTCATAGACCGAACCCAGTTCTTCGGTCTCCATGTCTCGCCAGTTCACCTTGGTCATGGCTTGGCCTTCAGGGCGGAACCAAGCCACATGCCAGATCGCTTTCAAGAAGCGCTTGTTCTCGATTTTGCAGTTGCCAAGATGTGCGAGCTTTTCAGGATCGAATAGGCCACCCAAAGCTACCAAACCAAGTGCAGGCTGGCCGTCTGACAGTGCCTTGAAGAGGGATTTCATGCCCTCCCAAGCATCGATGTTCTTGTCGAGCGAGGCATTGCGAACGCAGCGCTCCCGAAGGCGATGCAAGGAATAGCCACCCAGATAAGCTTTACGGGCAGCATCACTCGTATTGGGGGCGTGCAGAAGGTCACGGTCTTCCGCAGCAAAGAGGAAGATGATGCGGTAAACCAACCTCAAGAGTTCTTCATAATAGGCTTGCCGCCTTAGTTCCCCTGACTGGAACTTATCTCTGAGATCTGTGTTGTAGGGGTGCTGAATGAAGCCTCGTCCCAACTCGATAAGGGCAGCTTCCACCCCAAGGCGCAGGTAATCCTTAGCGGCTGCACCATCAAGACGGCTCCGCTCTTTCCAGCGTTCCAGCGGGCAGTCTGATGGGCTTGTGCCTTCCGCACCAAAGCGGGACGCATGAAGAATTAGCCAGGCGGCAGAAAAGTCAGGAAAGAGACCTTCGGTGAAGATTTTCTCGAAGTTTATCTCAATCCAAGCAGGCCGTGTGAGACTGGCATTGTCCCGCATGATGCGCAGGACACTCCCATCACATGTGATACCCCAAAGAGCATCCTCATCGGCGTTCAGGTATTCCTGCAGGAGCTGCGTTGCAGACCGTCTGCGAGTGTCATCCCCAAACTGGGAAAGGGCTTCATCGATACCAGGTTTTCTACTGTCAGCGGGAGCTGAAGGGGCGATGATGACAGGGATACGCCCATTTTCTGCGGAAAAATTAACAGGGAAGGTTCGGTCAGCAATCTGCTTGCCAGCTGATTTTGAGAGTGTTTTGAAGCCGAAGCATTTTGAGAGCAGGGTTTGCACGAAGCCAATCGGAGCAGACGCATTCGCACCCTTGGTAGCTTCAAAGCTCTCCCAATGCGCATGTGCAATCTGATAAAAGCGGGCGATTTCATCCCGGAGCTTCAAGCCCTTGGGAACACCATAACTATCGTCACTTTGCTCGGCTGCATCACCAGCCGCAATTTGGGCAATCACATCTGTTGGTAAGAGACCGCCAACAACTTCAATTGCCGCAAAATCAAGGCGAGCAGAGCGGCGGGATTGTTTACGTCTTTTTGTCATTCTGGCCATAGTCTTACCCTTACAATCCCGGCATCAGCACATAGAAACCAATCACATCGGCTGGTGTGATGGCGCTGACTTTTACTTGTCCTTTTGACCCCAGTGCCTGACGCACTCGAACATGGTCGCTGGCCAGAACTTCAGACCGCTCATGCGCAAACTGGGTAAGAGCTGGCTGAAGAGCCTCCAGAGAATTCAGCGCCCGTTCAATCTGGCCCTGACGGGTGCCGCCATCGAGGTTCTGACCATCCTGATCGAGCAGGGCAAAGGCATCTTCGTTCCACTTCACTGGGATCTTGGAGGAAGCACTGAAGGCGATAGCAGCGGACTCTTCCGCCATTGCGAACTTGGGTCCAAGCTTGCCTCTAGAGTCGATACGATGACGCACTCTCAGAAGAGCCACCCATGTCACTTCTTCCACAGCATCGGTTTCCCAAGCACCCAAACGAGGCAAGGTGGACAGGGCATCTTCGTCTGCAAACTCATCCAAAGCTTGCTCAAGGAAGGTTTCAGCCAGAACCGAAGGCAGTGCATGTGCACGGTGAACAGAAATCGTTCCACTTGGAGGCCGAGCAGAAAACCCAACCTTGAGGGGCTTGATATCTGCGTCCTCAATCAAGCTTTCTGCAATGAAACGCTCTTTGATGTGGTCAGGAACAAGGTGAAGAGCGACCTTGTAGGCACCTGATTTAAGGGGTTCCAAAGGTTGTCCAAGACGCTTCATCGCTTGGAACACAAAGCGTTCCGTATCCTCATAACCACCAAGTGCCGTTTGGGTTGCCTCCCATTCCACGGCCACTTCTTCAGGCTTCAAGGAATTCTGAGCAAAAATGGTGCGGGTCTTCTTTTCCTGTTCGGATGCATTGATCCATGCCATCTCAATCTGGCGAGCTTCCTCGGAGTCCGAGAAATCGAGATCAAGGGCCATCTGTTTTTGACCTCTTGCCCTCAGCATCACAGTAGACATGAGGGCTTTGGTCAAGGAACCTTGGTCATCTGGCATCGGAACCCGAACACCTGTTTGCTTAGCGATAGCTTCCGCTTTTCGGATGATCACTTCGAGAACTGCACCATCTACTGGGTTGTTCTCGCCATACATCAGCACGGAGCGCACAATCGGTGCTTTCTGACCAAATCGGTCGATGCGGCCTTCCCGCTGTTGATGACGTGTGGGGTTCCAGGAAAGGTCATAGTGGATGACCGCATCAAACCAAGCTTGGAGGTTGATACCTTCAGACAAGCAGTCGGTCGCAACGAGAATACGGTTTTCGTGACCACCGAGTTCTTCAACCCGGATCTCACGTTCCTCGGAAGGCATTGATCCTGTGACAACTTCCACAACGTGCTTGGAGGCGAACTTTTGCAGTGCTGCCCCAATTTGCTCAGCCGTTGCGATGTAGCGGCAGAAGATAACGGGCGAATGCCCCTTCTTGAGCATATCTTCCAAGGCTTTGATGAGTGCCTTGAACTTAGGGTCTTTTTCGACTTCCGAAGAAAGCTTGTCCGCCGTGGCAATTAATGAAGCTAGGCTCTGGTCTTCGATGCCAACTCCAGGTTCAAGATCGTTCTCAGATAGCTCTTCGTCATCGAGAGTTTGAGCAGACAGCTCGCTCTCTGAAATAGCACTAGGGTCCAGTTGCGCACGTGTTTTGAGCGCACGGGCAGCAGCAGCTGGACTGGAGCCAACACAGCGCATGAGGGCAAGAGTTCCCCAGAAGGCGAGACGTTTCTTGGTCTCACCTTCAACGGACTCAATGACTTCCGCACAGTAATCGAGGATTTGTCCGTAGAATTCTTCGTATTCGCCAGTCAGGCGATAGGGGAAGTTTGAAGTCTCATGCGTTGGAAAGAGACCGGGTTCTTTCCATGCATCAATGTCACGGCGACGACGCTGAATGAAGTGCCCTGCAAGCCTTTCTCGCAGCTGGCGCTGTCGTTCACCACCTGCATCCTGAAGTCCTGCGAATTCTTTATCCAAAAGTCCCAGAAGATTGTGAAAGGCGGTCTCATCACCCGAATGCGGAGTTGCGGTCAGTAGCAAAATGTTGCGTTCAGGATCATCTGCCAGAGAGCGGACAAGCTCATAGCGTCTTTGCCGTCCTTTACCTGCA
>Ga0228652_1000950_pt1 | contig 11797 bp, 10 predicted proteins | sample 64DmetaG_FD_183030 | JGI IMG/M metagenome (GOLD analysis project Ga0228652, IMG submission 183030) | Seawater microbial communities from Monterey Bay, California, United States - 64D | ecosystem: Environmental > Aquatic > Marine > Coastal | place: USA: California | collected 2016-10-05
ATATTGGGCAGTAATAAAAAACAATCCAAAAAACACAAAAGACACGTTAATACATTTTCTAAAAAAGAATCCAAAGAACAATAAATCTACTGTTTTCAAAAAAGAGGCTGAAGGAAGTAAAAAAGCCATTCTTCATTACACAATTATAAAAAATTTAAAAAATTATTCTCTTTTAGAAATTGATTTAGAAACAGGAAGACACCATCAAATTAGAGCGCAACTTTCTTTTATTGGAAGCCCAATCAAAGGAGACCTAAAATACGGTGCATCTAGAAGTAATAAAGATGGTAGTATTCACTTACATGCTAGAAAAATAAATTTTACTCACCCCGTATCAAAAAAAATAATTACAATTATAGCTCCGGTTCCAAATGAAGTAATTTGGAATGCATGTATGTAATGATTATATTTAGAACTATTATTTTAAATATATTTTTGATATGACTACCAGAAGAAAATTTCTTAAAAAAACTATAGCTGGCTCTGCAGCATTTTTTATTGTACCAAGACATGTTCTTGGACGTGGTTTCATTCCACCAAGTGATAAGTTAGGGGTTGCTGCCATAGGTATTGGAGGAAGAGGAGCTGGAAATTTAACCAACAGCTTTGCTTCAAATAATGCTTCTATAGTTGCTCTTTGTGATGTAGATGATAGAAGAGCTAAAACAATAAGAGAACAATTCCCTGAGGCTCCATATATGAGAGATTATAGAGATATGCTAGAAAAGCATCACAAGGATATCGATGCTGTAATTGTTAGTTCTGCAGATCATATGCATTATGTTCAATCTATGGCTGCAATGGATTTGGGTAAGCACATGTATATAGAAAAGCCTTTAACGCATGATATTTGGGAAGCTAGAAAGCTTACAGAGATGGCAGCAAATAAAAAATTGGTGACTCAAATGGGAAATCAAGGTTCTAGTGGAGATGGAACAAGGTGGATTGATGCCGTTGTTCAAGAAGGGGTTATTGGTGAAGTAAAAGAGGTTCATGTCTGGACAAACAGACCTGTTTGGCCTCAAGGAATACCTGTTCCAAAAGACACCATGCCTGTTCCAAAAGAAATTGACTGGAACCTATGGTTAGGAACTGCACCATGGCGAGAATATCATGAAGCTTTTATGCCAACCAGATGGAGAGGATATTGGGATTATGGTACAGGTGCACTGGGAGATATGGGATGTCATTTAATAGACGTTCCGTTTAGAGCACTAAAACTAGGCTACCCTACCTTTGTTGAATGTAGTTTAACAAATACCTATCAAGACTTTTTTAAGGAGGTTGTTTACGACGAAACCCCTCCAGCCTCATCAGTTATTCACCTGGAGTTTCCAAAAAGAAATAATATGCCTGCTGTTGAGCTTCATTGGTATGATGGAGGAATAGAACCCGAAAGACCTGATTTACTTCCAGCTGAAGAACCACTTGGTGATTGGGGAGGTGGAGTAATTATGAAAGGTTCTAAAGGAATCTTAATTTGTGGAACGTATGGTTCTAATCCTAAAGTATTCTTAAATGATGGTTCAGAGGTTCCAGAGGTTAAAAATATGGCTTCATTGGTTAAAGATGGAATGAGTGGCCATCAAGCTCAATGGATTAATGCTTGTAAAGAAGGATATGGAGCATACACGAGTTCACCTTTATCTCAAGCAGGGCCATTAACCGAAACCGTATTGATGGGGAATTTAGCCATTAGATCAGCGCTACTTCACGAAAAAGTTGAAAATAGATATAAGTTCCCTGGCAGAAGGAAAAAACTTCTTTGGGATGGTGAAAATATGAATATCACAAATTTTGATATGGCAAACCAATTCATTAAAAGAGACTACAGAAAAGGCTGGTAAACTAACTATAATTTATGATACAAAAAACAGTAGAGGACGCGATTAATTATCGAAGATCCGTTCGAATCTATGACCCTGAAAAAAAAATAGATAGTGTAGTTGTAAAAAAATGTATTTATCAAGCTTCATTAGCCCCAAATAGTAGCAATATGCAGCTTTGGGAATTCTATCACATCACTTCCAAGGAAACCATTAAAAAAATAGCACCCTTGTGTTTTAATCAAAATGCTGCAAGAACAGCCGAGGAATTGGTAATATTTGTGACTCGTAAAGATCTTTGGAGGAAAAGAAAAAATTCAAACTTAAAAATGATTGATCGTATTTTTCCACCAAAACCAAAATCTGAGCAAAGTAGTAGGGAAAAGGTAAGTAGAAAATACTATGGAAAATTAATTCCATTTGCCTACAGTGATTTTTTTGGAATTTTTGGGGTTTTAAAATATCTTATGGTTTTAGTAATTGGGCTTTTTAAACCTATATTTAGAGAGGTTAGAAATAGTGATATGAGAATAGTTGCTCACAAGACTTGTGCTTTAGCTGCCGAAAATTTCATGTTAAGCATGGCTGCTGAAGGCTATGATACCTGCCCAATGGAGGGTTCTGACACATGGCGAGTTAAGAAAGTTCTCAACTTGCCACGAGGTGCGGAAATCAATATGATTGTTTCTTGTGGGATTAGAAAACCAGAGGGTGTCTATGGAGAACGCTTTAGAATTCCTTTTGAAGAAGTTTACAAAGAAATTTAATTCTCTTCTCTCTTAAAAAGTAATCGATTTTCACTCTTTAAAATCTGAGATGGATTCAATTCCATTTTTATAAAATCACCTTTCAAGTATTTTTGAGCCTGATCTTTATAATGTGGACTAAATACATTTCCGGATTGACCCGTTGGAATGATACTTAATCCATTTTCTACATTTGAAAAATCTACAACTCTTCGAGTAGATGGCCCTGCGGTAACTTTATAAAATCCAGTACTATCTAGTTTAAAAACTTGGTTATTAATCACTTCGTTTCCTCCAACAGTTTTAAAAGGCCCCACATTAAAAAAGTCTCTTAAAAATCCACCTGCCTTCCCAATTGCATGTTCATGCTCTACAGAAATAACACGATCCCAATTCCATTTATTTACATCATCCCCTAATTGTTTTTTTAAGAAAGCTATACTGTTTTTATAAGATCTCAAAATAATTTCTTGCTTGGTTTCTACTACGTCTTTCGTCTCAACATTATCCCACCAAACAGATTGTTTCCTTGCTATCTGAACTGGTAACACTTGATCTTGAAGCTGTGAATTTATAAAGAGATGAAAGGCATCACCTATTTCATCCTTGTAAGTGTTTTTAAGAAATTCGAATAAAAACCGATTATAGATTGTAGGACCAATAGACGAGGTGAGGTATTCTCCTTCCCAACCTTTCAATGCCCTATAAGCTTTCATTTCCAAATTACTAAGCTCATTTTTTGATAAATATGACAATAAATCTCTTGCAAAAATATGATCTAAAGATGAGGTCACATCAAACAACATTTCAGCAACATCCTCCTGGGTAAAATCATCTTTTGCTTCAAGAAGTGTAACGATTCTTTTCGATCTATTTTCTGGTTGATAATATCCCGGATACAACTTCCCTTTAACAGAATCTGGTTGATGATTCGCTGAATATACATAATTCCATTTAGGATTTATTGCCTTTGGATTTTCTTCAAAACCTAATACCTCAATAATTTCATCGTCTCCAGAAGCACCATTCAGATAAGTTTTTGAAGATAAACCCTCCCTTAATTGATATAGTTTTGCAGAAGCAAACCAAGCAATATTATCTTGACTATCCCCATACATTACATTTAGTCCGGGAGCATGAATTTTACTAACATGTACTTTAAAATCTTCGAGTGATTTAGAATGAGAAATTCCATAAGAAACCTCTAACATCTCGTTTTTAAGTTTTGTGTAAATCCAATTCATAGCAATAGGTTGTTTTTCATCAATATGCTTGATTAATCCATTCATTATTGGACCATGTTGACTAATTTTTACTTGAAAAGTAGTATCAGCTGCATCTTTAATCTTAATTGTCTTGGTTAAAACTTCATATTTCTTAAAACCATCTTTTGTTTTATATTCAGAGGAATTATTGGGATTGTTTTCTTCAGTATAAAAGTTTAAGTCATCATTTGCCAACATAGTTAAACCATAAGCATATTTTCTATTGTGACCCAAAAGTGGAAAAGGCATTAATGCTAAATTAAAACCATACATTTCAAAATCTGGAGTTTTAATATGATTTTGATACCATACAGAAGGTTGTGAAAATCCAATATGAGGGTCGTTTGCAAAAATAACTTTTCCGTTTTTTGTTTTATCTGCTCCAATAACCCAAGAATTACTCCCAATTAACGGAGAAACTGGCATTTTGTCCATGATAAGACTCACACTTTTTGAAAATTTCGCATGTAGTTTAGAAATACTATCTGTTCTGTTTATGGTTAAGTTTTCTGGATGAGAACTCAGTAATTCATCCAAATACACATCACCTAATTTCTCTTTAATTTCAGTTAATAAAGGATCTGTTTTGTGGGCTATAGCAAAACTAAAAGACATATAACCGAATACATTATAGATATCTTTTATCGTGTATTTTTCTTTTTGAACTCCTACTAAAGAAAATTCTAAAGGTGTTTTTCCTTTCTCAATATATTGATTAACACCATTGAGATAGGCTTGAGCCAATAGGTAGGTCTCTGAATTTTTATCTAATTTATTAATTGCAATAGCTGCAGCCTCCTCTATTCCTAAACCGGAAAAAAAGATGTCTGTTTCCAGTAAATCTTTTCCAAAAAGCTCAGACAATCTTCCAGGAGCAATTCTTCGAATAAGTTCCATTTGCCATAATCTATCTTGTGCGTGAACATACCCTAAAGCAGTGTAAGCATCTTTTTGAGATTGTGCATTTATGTGAGGTACTCCATTATCATCAAAATGAACAACAACATTTTCCGAGAGGTTCGTTAGAGATAATTCTCCATTATAAGTGGGTTGTAATGATCTTGAATACAACCATGCTACAACAAAAATTGAGACACAAGCTAGAACTAGTATTTTAATAATTTTCAGGAGGCTTTTCATTCTGATATATTTAATTTTGACCAAAGATAACAGATTAATATTGTATTTTTGATCTGTAAAAAAACTGTATCGATGAAAAAAATTCAGATGGTTGATCTTCAAGGTCAGTACTCAAATATCAAAGAAACTATTGATTCCTCTATTGAAGAAGTTTTGAATTCCTCTGCTTATATTAATGGCCCATACGTGCATCAATTTCAAGCAGATTTAGAAAAATATTTGTCTGTTAAACACGTGATTCCCTGTGCAAACGGAACCGATGCATTACAAATAGCCATGATGGGCTTGGGCCTCAATCAAGGTGATGAAGTGATTACTGTAGATTTTACTTTTGCAGCCACTGTTGAAGTAATTGCCTTATTAAAATTAACTCCTGTACTTATTGATGTAGAACCAGATACGTTTAACATCGATATCGATGCCTTAAAAAAAGCCATCACGCCAAAAACAAAAGCCATTGTTCCAGTTCATTTATTCGGATTATGTGCTAATATGGATGCTGTAATGGATGTTGCTAAAAAGCACAACTTATTTGTTATTGAAGATACAGCCCAAGCCATTGGTGCAAACTATACTTTTAAAGATGGGAGAAAACAAAAAGTTGGAACTATTGGTCATGTAGGAACTACATCATTTTTTCCCTCCAAAAACTTAGGTTGTTATGGTGATGGTGGTGCCATATTTACTAATGATGATGATTTAGCACACACCATTCGTGGAATGGTTAATCATGGGATGTATAAACGTTATTACCATGATGTTGTGGGTGTAAATTCTAGGCTAGACAGTATCCAAGCGGCAGTTTTAAAAACCAAGTTACCACTGTTAGACAAGTATTGTGATGCTAGAAGAAATGCCGCTCGATATTACAACACTGCATTTTCTCAAAATAATAATATCATTACGCCTACCACAAAATCTAATGCAAGTCCAAATTGCGGAGAGATTTGTGACTCTTGTGATTGTCATGTATTTCATCAATACACGATTAAAATAATGAATGGAAAACGGAATGAATTACACCAGCATTTATTGGATAAGGGAATTCCAAATGCAATATATTACCCTGTACCTTTACATGCACAAAAAGCATATCAAGACAATCGTTATAAAGAAGATGACTTTACAACAACAAATGAATTAATTGAAACGGTAATTTCCTTACCGATGCATACAGAATTAGATGAAGAGCAGTTGGCTTTTATTACAAAAACAATCAATGATTTTGTTTAATAGTTAAATTTTAAAAATCCCCATATGAAAAAAATACTAGTAACAGGAGGTCTTGGCTTTATTGGTTCTCATACTGTTGTTGAACTTCAGGAAGCTGGCTATGAGGTTGTTATTATTGATAATTTGTACAATTCAAAAATTGAAGTTTTAGACAGTATCACTGCAATAACAAAGAAAAAACCCTCATATTTTAATATCGACTTACGTGATAAAATAGCTGTTGAAAATTTTTTTGAAAATAATACTATAGATGGTGTTATTCATTTTGCTGCATCAAAAGCAGTTGGAGAAAGCGTAAAGAATCCATTATTATATTATGAAAATAATATAAGTACGCTTGTATATCTTCTCAAAGAGATGAAAAAACAAAAGTTATCTAATTTTATCTTTAGCTCTTCATGTACTGTATACGGTCAAGCAGATGAATTACCAATTACAGAAAATGCACCCACAAAACCCGCAGAATCTCCTTATGGAAACACCAAACAAATTGGTGAGGAAATTATTAAAGAAAGTTGTAAAGCCAATAACTTAAAAGCTATAGCACTAAGGTATTTTAATCCTATTGGGGCTCACCATACAGCTCAAATTGGAGAATTACCATTGGGTGTTCCTCAAAATTTAATTCCTTTTGTCACACAAACTGCTATGGGTATTAGAAAAGAATTATCTGTTTTTGGAAATGACTACGCTACCAAAGACGGAACTGCTGTTCGTGATTATATTCATGTTGTGGATTTGGCAAAGGCCCATATTGCTGCATTAGAGCGATTACTTGCCAACAACAATAAAAAAGATTTCGAAGTATTTAATGTAGGAACTGGAACCGGAAGTTCTGTTTTGGAGGTGATACAAGCTTTTGAAAAGGTTTCTAAAAAGAAACTTAACTACAAAATTGTTGGTAGAAGGGAAGGAGATATCACCGCTGCTTATGCAGATACCTCTCTAGCAAAAATTGAATTGGGGTGGGAAACAGAAAAAACATTAGAAGAAGCATTATTGGCTGCTTGGCAATGGCAATTAAAACAATAATCTCAGATTATTCAAAGCTAGCTCCTGTTGTCTCAACACTTCTATCTATTTTTCTCATTAATCCTTGCAATACCTTACCTGGACCAACTTCAATGAACTTTGTGCCACCATCTGTAATCATTGATTGAATAGACTGTGTCCATTTTACTGGAGCAGTTAATTGTTTCATTAAATTTTCTTTAATTTCAGTTGCTGTGGTTACTGCAGTTGCAGGCACATTTTGGTATACTGGACAGGTTGGCTCATTAAAATGAGTTTCTTTAATTGCTGCGGCTAACTCCTCTCTTGCAGGCTCCATCATTGGTGAGTGAAAAGCACCTCCGACAGGTAAAACAAGGGCTCTTCTTGCTCCTTTCTCTGTTAACAATTCACAGGCTTTTTCGATAGCTGAAACTTCACCAGAAATTACCAATTGACCTGGACAATTATAATTCGCAGCCACAACTACTCCATCAACAGTTTCACATATTTGCTCAACGATTTGATCCTCTAAACCCAATACCGCAGCCATAGTTGAGGGCATAATTTCACAAGCCTTTTGCATAGCTGAAGCCCGCTTAGAAACTAATCGAAGTCCATCTTCAAAAGATAAAACATCCGCAGCTACTAATGCAGAAATTTCTCCAAGAGAATGTCCAGCAACCATTTCTGGCTGAAAAGAATCACCTAGAACTTTTGCAAGAATTACTGAATGTAAAAAAATAGCTGGTTGAGTTACATTGGTTTGTTTTAATTGCTCAGCAGTACCCTCAAACATAATGTCTGTAATACAAAATCCTAAAATTTCATTAGCGGTTTCAAAAAGCTCTTTAGCCATTGGGGAGTTTTCATATAAATCTAAACCCATACCTGTAAATTGTGCTCCTTGACCAGGAAAAATATATGCTTTCATCTCAATTAAATTTCTTTAGTTGTAAAGGCAAAAGTAGGTATTTATTGTCTGATTACGAAGACTTTTAGTTCCCTAAAAAAAATCTTGATAAATAGTTAATTCACTTGAGTTTGTAATGATAAATTATTACTAAATTCGTTAGTATGATTTCACAAAAAAAATCTCAAGCTCAAATCATCTATCTAATTCTAGCAGCCTTATTTATTGCTTCTTTAGTAACCTCCAATTTGATTTTTCAAAAATTTTTTTATTGGTACCCTTTTGATGCTGAAGTTTTTGGAGTAAAATTATTTGAAGTGTCTGTAGGATTATTACCCTATCCTATTACTTTTTTAATTACAGATGTCTTATCAGAAATTTATGGAAAAAAGAAAGCTAATCATGTAGTTATTGCTGGAATTTTTGCCTCTTTTTTTTCTTTGGGAATAATATATGTTTCCATGACTACTCCTTCAACTTCGTGGTCTGTAGTTAATGACAATACTTTTATTGAAGTTTTTGGGGCAGCTCCCTTAGCCGTCTTAGCCTCTATGTTGGCCTATTTATTTGCTCAGTTTATCGATATTAAAGTTTATCATTTTTGGAAGAACTTCACCAAAGGAAAGCACTTGTGGTTACGTAATAATTTTTCAACTTTTTCATCTCAAATTATTGACACCTTAACTGTTTTAATATTACTATGTTCTTTCGATATCATTGCATGGGATAAATTTTATGGATTATTGATTAGTGGGGTATTATTTAAAATGATGATCGCTGCTTTAGACACCCCAATTTTATACATTATTGTTTATTCTTTTAGAAAATATTTTAACTTAAAAATGGGTGAAGAAATAAAATATTAGCATCTATAAATGATGGAAAAAGTAATTACAGAAACGAAAGCAAATTAGAGTTATTAAATACAGTTAATAGGTACTATAATAATTTTACAAAAAACGAAACAATTGTAGATAATTTTAATAAATATGCTTGCACGAAAACAAATAAAAAAGCAAGCATTATTACTTAACTTACAACAGGAATTTGAACATTAAATAATTTTTTATGTCTAAAACATATTACAACCCTGCCGATTTAAGAAAATTTGGAAATATCACTGAATGGAGTGAAGAACTTGGAGATAAATTCTTTGATTATTATGGTAAAGTATTTGAGGAAGGAGCACTAACTGCTCGAGAAAAATCATTAATTGCATTAGCAGTAGCTCACACAGAGCAATGCCCTTATTGTATAGATGCATATACAAAAGACAGTTTACAACGAGGAATTACAAAAGAGGAGATGATGGAGGCTGTTCATGTAGGTGCAGCAATTAAGAGTGGTGCTACTCTAGTGCACGGAGTTCAAATGATGAACAAAGTGAACAAATTAGAAATGTGAGATGATTAAAAAATCACTTTTAGCTAGAAATAATGATCTAGCCAATACAGAAAGACAGCTAGAGTTTTTATCAAACGGACAATTTGCTAATGGAGAATTACCAACATTTGCAGAAAAAATAGCTGCTACAAATCAATTTCCATTACGTCCAAAGAAATTAGAAATTTTACAAATTAACATGGGCTATATGTGCAATCAAGTTTGTGCTCATTGTCATGTTGATGCTGGTCCAGACAGAAAAGAAATTATGACAAAAGAGACCATGCAAGAGTGTTTAAATGTTATTAAAAAAACTGGAGCACATACACTTGATTTAACGGGAGGTGCTCCAGAAATGAACCCTAACTTTAAATGGTTTGTTGGTGAAGCTACCAAGTTAGGTGTTAAAGATTTTATTGTACGCTCTAACCTAACAATTATAAGAGCTAATAAAAAATTCTATGATTTACCTAAATTCTTCAAAAAACATAATATTCATGTTGTAAGCTCTATGCCTCATTGGACAAGAGGAAAAACAGATAAGCAACGTGGTAATGGGGTTTTTGATAAATCTATCAAAGCTCTCCAAGAATTAAATGCTATGGGTTATGGAATTCCGGGAAGTAACTTAAAACTTGATTTGGTTTACAATCCATCAGGTGCTTTTTTACCTGGAGACCAAAAGGCATTGGAAAATGATTTCAAAAAGGCACTTAAAGAGGAATTTAATATTGATTTTAATTCTTTATTTGCAATCACAAATCTTCCTATCAGTAGATTTTTAGATTATTTAATTGCTTCAGAAAATTATGAAGATTATATGTATTCATTAGTTGAGGCATATAACCCAAGAGCAGTAGAGAATGTGATGTGTACAAATACGCTTTCCGTTAGCTGGGATGGATGGCTTTTTGATTGTGATTTTAATCAAATGCTCAACTTAAAAGTAGCCAGTAAAGTAAAACATATTACAGAATATAACGAGAAACTATTACAGAATAGAGATATAATTATCAATCAGCATTGTTATGGATGTACTGCTGGTGCTGGGAGTAGTTGTCAAGGAGTAGTTGCCTAATGAATTCAAGAAATCTATTAATAATTTTTACTCGAAATCCAGAATTAGGAAAAGTAAAAACACGTTTATCAAAATCTACAGGTGATCAAGTTGCTTTAGAAATTTATAAATTTTTATTAAACAAAACCAATCAGGTTACAAAACAAGTAAGCGCTGATAAAATAGTTTACTATTCTGAAAAAATCACCAAGCATGATATTTGGAGTAGCAATTTATATAAAAAAGAAGTCCAACATGGAAGTGATTTAGGAGCTAAAATGAAGAATTCTTTTCAAGCAGCATTTGAAAATAAGTATGATAAAGTTTTACTTATTGGAAGTGACTTATATGATTTAGAACCTTGTCATATTTATGAGGCTTTCAAAAAATTAGACACTAATGATGTTATAATAGGGCCTGCTTCAGACGGGGGTTATTATCTAATTGGTCTAAAAAAATTACATCCTAAAATTTTTAAAAATAAAAATTGGGGAACATCAACTGTGAGAGAAGATACTTTGAAAGATTTAGAAAAAGTTGATGTACATTTGTTACCAATATTAAATGATGTTGATGTAATTGAAGATATAGAACATCACCCTGCATTTTCTAAATTTCTTTAAATACAAGAGAGTTCACATACTTAATTAGAAATTTCAAGACATTATAACCTGTAAAAGGAGTATCAATGAAAATAAAGCAATTAGAGGAAACTACTCGTTATTTAATTTCAAAAGGATTTACAAAACCCAATGTTGGGATTGTACTTGGCACTGGTTTACATCAATTAATCGATGAAGTAGATATTGAACAGGAAATTGCCTATGCAGATATTCCTCATTTTCCTAAAGCAACTGTTGAATTTCACTCTGGCAGATTAGTATATGGAACCCTTTCTGGAAAAAAAGTGGTAATCATGTCTGGACGATTTCATCTTTATGAAGGATACGATCACTGGGAAGTAACTTATGGGGTTAGAGCTATGGAAAAACTGGGAATTAGTTCTTTATTGATTTCTAATGCTGCTGGTGCTATAAATCTTTCATTTAAAAAAGGAGATTTAATGCTTATTGATGACCATCTTAATTTACAGGGAAACTCACCATTGGCGTTTGCTAAAGTTGGTGAATTTGGGGAGCGTTTTGTAGACATGTTGGCTCCCTATTCAAAAAAAATGAATGATTCACTAAAATTAATAGCTGAGCAAAATAATATCCAATTACATGAAGGTGTATATGCAGGTG
>Ga0228652_1000980_pt1 | contig 11588 bp, 7 predicted proteins | sample 64DmetaG_FD_183030 | JGI IMG/M metagenome (GOLD analysis project Ga0228652, IMG submission 183030) | Seawater microbial communities from Monterey Bay, California, United States - 64D | ecosystem: Environmental > Aquatic > Marine > Coastal | place: USA: California | collected 2016-10-05
CTTTAATGCCGAAGTCTTTGTGCTCTTGGGTTGTATCTGCAGCAATTTTCATTGCTAACACCTTTCTTCTTGCTCCACGAACAACCTCTACAACTTTACCAGAAACAGGACTTGGAAATAAAATGCGCTCGTCACTTTTAGAATAAAAAAGTGTGTCTCCTGCTTTTACCTCTGTTCCTTCTTTGGCAACAAGTTTGGGCGTAATTCCGTGAAAATCTTCTGGCTTAACGGCATAAAAACTACTTAAAGAGATCTCTTTTGTTGTTTTTTCTGCACCGCCAACAAGCTTAATATCTAAGCCTTTTTTAATACGAATGTCTTTTGACATGGTAAATTGGAATTGTTAGGTTATCTAAAAAAATCATGCAAATTTACGGATTTTGTCAATTATGACAGACATAATTCAACTCTTATATTAGGTTAATATTACTATTTATAATTATTCTAAATAATGCGTTTTTAAACAACCAAAATTCCTTATTTTATTTGTAATAAAAAAAACATGCTTCTTTGATATAAAGAGAAAAAAACAAGTCTTTTTATCAACTTCTGTTTAGAATAAAAATTTACTACTTTTACAGTGTATAATATAAAAAAAATGCAGCTAAGATTACTCTTTTTATTTTTATTTCTTTCCAACAATTTTGTCTCACAAAACATAAAAACCATTCAACTTCGGCCATTGCTAGAGAATAATTTTTCTTCAATTGTTCCTTTAGGCACCGTTTTAGAATTGTCTTTTGATGATTTAGATGCAGATAGCAAGGACTATCAATATAAAATTGAACACATGACGCATGACTGGGAATCAAGCGGTTTGTCTTCTGGCCAATTTATAGATGGGTTTGACCAAAACACGATTATAAATGTGTCAAATTCATTTAATACATTTCAAAATTACACTCATTATTCAGTAAAAATTCCGAATAATAATACCCGAATTACCAAAAGCGGAAATTACCTTTTATCAATTTTGAATAATTATGACGATGTAATTTTTACAAGACGGTTTGTTTTGTATGAAAGTTCAGCCACAATTGGTGTCGCTGTCGAGAGAAGTAGAAACACCAAAACATTAAACACACAACAAACTGTTCAGTTTTCTGTAAATCATCCTAAAATTATAATTAACAATCCCGGTCAAGAAATACATGTTGTTGTTTTAAAAAACAACAATTGGAACGAAAAAATAAGCAATTTACAGCCTACCTTTTTCAAACCGAATCAATTGTCATATACTTACACAAATAAAACCAATTTTTGGGGTGGAAATGAATATTTAAACTTTGACAGTAAAATCATCAGAAACAGTAGTTTAAATATCGTAAAGGTTCTAAAAAAAGACCTCTTTCACCACTATCTCTATCCTTTTAAATTTACTCCTTTTCAAAAATATAGTTACAGTCCAGATATCAATGGCCAATTTGTTATTAGAACTCTTGAAGCCAACGATTCTAAAACAGAAGCAGATTATGCTATGATGCATTTTTCAGTCTCAGTTGAGCAACCATTTACAAACAAAGAACTTTATATTTATGGTGCATTTAATGATTTTAAAATTACGGATGAAAACAAAATGTATTATGATGCTAAAACCAAAACTTACCAAGGAAAAATTTTATTTAAACAAGGTTTCTACAACTATACTTTTGCAACCTTAGAGTCTAACGGTAGCATAAACACCAATCTAATAAATGGCTCTTTCTATGAAACAGAAAACGAATACACGGTAATAGTCTATTACAAGCCGTTTGGTAGTTTTTATGAGCGAGTAATTGGTGTTGGCACGGGCTTCTTTAATCAAAATAGATAAAACACGCTCAAGACTTTTATAGCAACCTAAAACGAAGGTCTAAAATGATCTAAAAATCATTTGTCGTTTTTAAACAAAAAAACTACTTTTACTTACAATGACAAATCAAGTAACTAAAGGTATAAAAATATCGGTCGACACAAAATACAGGGGCACAAGTTTTAGAAATTCTAAACTGTATCACGTTTTCTCCTATGTGATTAATATTGAAAATAGATCTTCTGAAACAGTAAAACTCACCGATCGATTTTGGAAAATATATGACACACTAAACACTACAGAAATTGTAAGTGGAGAAGGAGTTGTTGGACAAACACCTATTTTAAAACCAAATGACACGTATACTTACAGTTCTGGTTGCTTTTTAAAATCTAATATGGGAGCAATGAAAGGGTTTTACACGATGATAAATCTAGATACTTTTGAACAGTTTAAAGTAATAGTACCAACTTTTCAACTTTCAACACCCCTGGTATCAAACTAAAAAGAGAAGTCGTATTCAAAATAACCATAGAGTCAAAAAGGCAACTCTTTTTACACAATTTGTAAATAGTAAAATGACAACTTCCAGCAAAAAAGAGGTTTTTTATTTTAGTTATTTTTTCAACTTATTTACGATAAACTATATTCTTAGGTCTTATTATTGAATTTCCCATAAAAAAAGACCTCAAAAATCAACTAAATTTATTGAAACAAAAATTGTAACTTTGAAAATCGAAACAAATCGATAAAAAATAAAAAGGATACAAAATGGCAAGAGGATTTTTTAACGTTCCAAAAGCAATAAACGAACCCGTAAAAGAGTATGCTCCTGGTTCTCAAGAAAAAGAAGAACTATTAGCTACTTACAAAGCATTGTTTCAGAGCAATATTGATGTGCCAATGCATATAAATGGGGAAGAAGTTAGAACCGGAAACACTAAAAACATTACACCTCCTCATGATCATAAACATCTAGTTGGTCAATATCATACTGCAGATAAAACTCATGTAGATAGGGCAATTTCAACTGCCTTAGCGGCTAGAGAAGCCTGGTCTAGCGTAAGTTGGATGGAAAGAGCTTCTATTTTTTTAAAAGCTGCTGAATTATTAGCAGGACCCTATAGAGCTAGAATGAATGCAGCAACAATGATTGCACAATCTAAAAATGTTCATCAAGCAGAAATTGATGCCTCTTGTGAAATGATAGATTTCTTTCGTTTTAACGTGCAATATATGACTGATATTTTTAAAGACCAGCCAGCATCTGCACCCGGAATTTGGAACAGGGTTGAGTACAGACCTTTGGAAGGATTTGTATATGCAATTTCTCCTTTTAACTTTACATCTATTGCCGCTAATTTACCTGCAGCTGCGGCTTTAATGGGAAATGTTGTGGTTTGGAAACCTTCAGATCATCAAGCGTATTCTGCACAAGTTATTGTAGATTTATTTAAAGAAGCTGGTTTGCCAAATGGAGTTATCAATGTAATTTATGGAGATCCTGTGATGATTTCTGACACTGTTTTGGCTTCTCCAGATTTTTCTGGTCTTCACTTTACAGGTTCTACGCATGTCTTCAAAAACTTATGGAAACAAATAGGAAATAATATTCATAATTATAAAACATATCCAAGAATTGTTGGAGAAACTGGAGGAAAAGATTTTATCTGGGTACACAACTCTTCAAACCCTATTCAAGTTGCAACTGCAATTGTAAGAGGTGCTTTTGAGTATCAGGGTCAAAAATGTTCTGCTGCCTCAAGATCTTACATTCCAGCATCACTATGGGAAGAGGTAAAAAAACACGTAATAGCGCAAACCAACGAAATTAAGATGGGGTCTCCAGAAGATACATCAAACTTTGTAAATGCAGTAATTCACGAAGCCTCTTTTGATAAAATTGCACAGTATATTGATGCTGCTAAGGCAGATAAAGATGCAGAAATTATTGTGGGAGGAAATCATGATAAATCTGTAGGTTACTTTATTGAACCTACCGTAATTGTTGCTAAATCACCGACGTATGCAACAATGACGGCGGAGTTATTTGGCCCAGTAATGACTGTTTTTGTATACGAAGATGCAGCATGGGAAGCGTCTTTAAAATTAGTTGATGAATCTACTGAATATGCATTGACAGGAGCCATTTTTTCTACAGATAGATACATTGTTGAAAAAGCTTCTAAAGTGTTAGAGAATGCTGCTGGAAACTTCTACATTAATGACAAACCAACAGGGGCAGTTGTAGGTCAACAACCTTTTGGAGGAGGAAGAGCCTCTGGAACAAATGACAAAGCTGGTTCTGCTCAAAACCTCTTACGTTGGACCTCCGTTAGAATGATTAAAGAGACATTTGTTTCACCAACTGACTATAAATACCCTTTCTTAGGATAGCTAAAAATAATTAATTTAAAGCCTCACCTAATGATATCGATGGGGCTTTTTATCTATTATAAATATTAGTTTATAATCAGTTTTTTTACTGCCTGTCTATTTCCATTGGCAACTTTTAATAAATACAATCCTGCAGAGGCATTTTTAAAAAATATTCTTTCAGAAAAATTTATAAGTGTATTGTGATACTTTTTTTCATGAATCAACCTTCCTCTTAGATCAAATAATTGAACCCTTACGTTGTCTGTACTAATAAGTTTGAGGGATAATGTAAATTCTCCTTTAGTAGGATTTGGAAATAACATAAAATCACCAAAGGGCTCATCAACAACAGATGCTGTTGAACCCTCTATCGTTAATGTATAGTCCTCTGTTTCTCCCCATTCTGATTGATGGTCACTATCACAAGCACCTATTTCACTTGTATTACCATCACTAGTATACTCAATATTCACTCTCATTCTTGTATTTCCTATCCTAGCATCAACTGGCACAGTTATGGTTGAAGTTAGCGTATTTAAATCATCATAACCAATCCCTAATTGATACATTTCAGTATCTTCATCAAATACATAGTTTTGATTCCAATCAATAAATACAGTACAAAAATCTTGATAACCATCTGTATCAAAAGTAACACTAAGCTGGTAAGTGTTACCTGTTTTTATATTGGTCATAATAGACGTAAAATCTTCATAACCGTCAATTAAGTCATTTTCAGAATCATGGTTAATCGTATTGAAAGTAACATTCGTAATATATTCTCCGCCTCCAGCTACATCTGTATAGGTTGATGGACAATAAGATGGTATGAGTGTTTCAAAATTAAAAGCTTCTGAATAATTTCCTTCTCCACAACTATTTTTTGGTTTAACTCTCCAGTAGTAGGTTGTGTTTTCAGAAAGACCTGAAACTGCATAAGAGTTTGTAGCGACATTGCCACTTGAAATTATCGTTGTAAAACTATTATTTAAAGCTACCTGAACATCATAATTAGAGACATTTACATCTGCCTCCCATTTTAACTCTTGAGACAAATCAATGCCTGAAGCTCCGTTTGCTGGATGCGTTAAATTTGGACTTTCAAATGTGGAATTCGTTACATTTAATTGAACATCAATATTCTGATTTACACTATTAGAATTTGCTTTTACATGAATAGTATATGCTTGTGGAGTCGCTCCGTTGATATTAGATACCTGCATGGTAACATTTCCTGCCTCGTTTATAGATGTTGGACTAAATGAAACTATAGAACCAGAGGGTTGGTCTGTTGTTGTAAACGATATCATTTCTGAAAAGCCGTTCACAAAATCAAAACTGAACTCATAACTTGCAATTTCATTTCCAAAATTACAAACCGATTGAATACCACTGGTATTTGTCATTATAAAAGTTGGAGTTACCGAGTTTATGGTAAAGTTTGTAGCATTCACGTTGTAAAAAATATTATCTGCCGCTTCCACCATAATTCTTGAGGTAGTTGAAGGATTATTTGGCACAACGATATCTTCTAATCCGTCATTTGGGGTATTTTCCTTTAAAGTAATCGGAAAAGTGACACCACCATCTACAGATAATTTAATATTTACATTTTGGCAATTTATCGGAGAAAGATCTGTTATTCCTTTATTCCAAGTAATTGTTTGAGTCGAACCTGAATACCAAGTAACAGCTGAATTGGGCAAAGAAACTGTAAATGCTTCTGAATTTTCAACTGACACTTTCATATCATCTCTTGCCGTACTTCCACCACCTACAGAATTATCTCTTACTAAAAAAGAAAAATTTAAATCTCTCTCTACCGATGGGACAACTTCCCAAGTTGAAGAAGTACTTCCTGAGACTACAGTTGCTAACTCTGGCATATATCTAATTGGAACTTTTTTTGATTTTAGAGATCTAAACATTGGACCTCCAGAACTTGACGCTACTGGCGGCATGGTTGTTAGTTCATTGTCTATTTGCTCCCAATTGTACGTAAGACCCTCCAATCCATCCACATCTGTAGCTGTGCCTGATAAAACAAAAGGAGTTGATTTTGGGATGTTAAAATTTCCTCCAGCATTTGCAATTGGCGCAGTATTACCCGTGTTCGTTACCGTTGCACAGGTTGCAGAAGATTGAATAGTACCCAACATTTCTGCAATACTTACCGCATGAAAATAAGCGTCACTATTATTTTGAACATTTGGCGAACAAATACCTGCATAGCCCATGATTGTAGAGGCACTTCCTGGCTCAACAGCGGTTGCATTATTTCTATTACAGCTGTTATTTTGAGTGTGCATAGCCCCAAATTGGTGGCCTATTTCATGAGCCACATAATCAATATCGTATGCATCTCCAATAGGCTGACTTCTTCCTGTGACCCCTCTGGCCTTTTGACCAGTGACACAAACCACTCCCCCACCTGCAAGACCACTCCCATCGATACTAAAAATATGTCCAATATCATAATTTGCATTTCCAATTTGAGCATCACAAATAGTTTGTACTTCATCAATCATCAAGTCTGCATCTCCATCAGTTATGTTATCTGTATCAGCATCTAAAAAAACAATACGATCATTCTCTCCTACAAGTACCATTTTTACGGCTATATCTCTTTCAAAAACACCATTCACTCTCGTCATTGTTGTATTCATTGCCGATAAAACAGCTGCTTTTTTTTGTTCATCAGTAGCTGAAGCAGGTATGTTTTGGTTTGTCAAATGAAATTGAGCATATTCTCCAGAACAAGCCAATGCCAAACGAAATGTTCTTAGCTTTCCATCGTTGGTATTGACTATGCTAGAGGTGTTTATTCTTGAAAATTCTTCAACCTGACAGGTGAAATCATCCTTATCTGACGCTAAATCACTTCGCTTGTAAAGCAGTAATGTTTTGCTGTCTTTTGAATAGGGATCTATGTATAAAGTTTCTTCTTTCCCTGAAAAAACTACTGCATGAAAACCATCTGTACCGATACTTATTTTTGCAATAGCGGTAGGATCATCTATACCTTGAGCAGAATAAGACTTTATCATTGAAAATTTTTCTGCTAGTTTTTGTTCAAAATTAGAGGTCTCTTTAATTACAAAACTTGAAAAACCTCCTTGAGCATTTGGAAGTTTTAATGCCTTTTGTTTTTGCTTTTCTTTTGGGTTTAAAAAATTTTGGAAATCATTCGTTTTTATAGAAAGAAGTTCAAATTTAGTTGGAAAGTTTTTATTTTGATAAAGCTCACTTTCTTGAAAGTTGATTTTATTTTTGTCTAGTTTCTCAAGAAAAACTTGCGCATTTAGTCCTTCAATTGAGAAAAATAAAACAATGAGAGAAAATAGTAGAGAAAATTTAGTTTTCATAGACCTAAAACAAAAAATAGCAACTTTTCAGTATTCGAATATAATCAAATAATTATCTTTGTAGTCTAAATTATGAATAAAAACGTACAATTACAAGACTTATTTGTAAAAGATTATAAAGATACTTGGGATTATCAAACTGAGCTGCTACAAGAAATTGTGAGTGTTAAAATTAACAACCGAAAAAACAATCTTCAAGAAGCTACTAAAAATCACTTTTTATTTGTGGAGCATCCTCATGTATACACGCTAGGAAAAAGTGGCGACCTAAATAACTTATTACTAAATGAAAGACAATTAACAGAAAAAGGGGCAACTTTTTATAAGATCAATCGTGGTGGTGACATCACATACCATGGTCCTGGACAAATTGTTGGGTACCCCATTTTAGATTTAGAAAACTTTTTCACAGACATCCACAAATATCTTCGTTTATTAGAAGAAACCATTATTTTAACAATCGCTGAATATGGATTAAAAGGCGAAAGAAGTGAGGGTGAAACAGGTGTTTGGCTTGATGTTAATACTCCTTTTGCCCGTAAAATTTGTGCACTCGGTATTCGCTCCTCACGCTGGGTAACCATGCATGGTTTTGCATTAAATGCAAATGTTGATTTGGGTTATTTTGACAACATTATACCTTGTGGAATTAAAGGAAAAGCGGTTACTTCTATGGAAGCTGAGCTAAACCAAAAAGTAAATCTAAAAGAAGTAAAACAGAAAATACTAAAGCATTTTAAAATACTTTTTGAGGTGGAAAAATTGATTGTTTCATAGCTTATAAAATTTACTGTACGACTCCCTTAATTATTTTTCATCGTTAAAATAGACTTTATAATATTTCATTTTCTTCTCTTCATCATAGCCTCTTTCTAGATATTCTGAAGCTGCTTCTGGCGCATCTACATCTAATTTTATAGAAATATTAGTATCTAACTTAATCTCTGTTTTAAGCTTGTTTTTCTCTTTTTTTAGAACGACTCCAGATACATCAAAATTATTTCTAATTAAAACGTCATTTAAAGTTTCAAAATGTTTTTTATAATCTTCAAAAAGCTCTTTATGTTTGTCCTCTTCAAAAACCTCATCTTTAAAGGTTGCATAATCTACCGTTTCATTTTCTTTAAAATAATCGACAGTATTTGCCAAGAAATTTCCTTGTTCGTGCATTCCTAGTTCAGGTTTTATCACTTCTTCGGAAAACTCTTTACACAACTCCAAATAGTTTTGTGTATGTGAATTATAATCATCAGCTAATTTTACAGATAAAAAATTTTTAATCCAATATTGAGCATCATAGTTATTATTATCTACAGAAAGAACAACGGTTCCTTCGGTATCTGAAGTATTTAGAATTAAACAACCTTTGTCAATTTTTTTCGTAGAAATACCTTTTTGCACAACGACATCAAAACTCTCATTATCATCTAAATAAGTCTGAAAAAAATCGACTTTATTCTCAATTTTAAAGATACCTATTGCTTCTGTCAAGACCTCTTTAAATTCGAGTCCTTCTATGAGAACAATTAACACATCACCTGTTTTTATTTGTGCAGAATTGGATTGTTCATACAAATGATTTACAATATTTTTAGAATATTCTATAAAACTACTTTCTTCTTTAAAAACTTCTGATGCATAGTTATTTAACTCATTTAAACGAACATCTGCATGATGTGAGAATCGATAACTCTGTGTTAAATTAGTGAAGGGTTTTAACAAAAAACCTTTCATTAAATCATAGCTCTCTTGATCAAAACGAATTAAGTCTTGAGAAAAAACATTGTGTCCACTATTAAATTTATTAGCCACCTTATGCATTATACATTTGGTGATTTCTGCGCTGTTTTTTTTTATCATTATCTAAAATTAGGTGCGTAAAAATAGAAAAAGTTTGAGCATGATTTTAAGAAAAAGTTATAATTCTAAGGTTAATTGTTCAGGTAATAATTTAAACGTTTTTCTATGATACTTCGTTGCTCCAAATTCTCGAATTCCATTACGATGTTCTTTTGTTGGGTACCCTTTATTTTTTTTCCAATTGTACATTGGAAATTCTTCATGAATTTTTGCCATATATTCATCTCTGTAGGTTTTTGCTAATATTGAAGCGGCGGCAATACTTAAGTATTTTGCATCTCCTTTTACAATGGTTTGAGATGGAATGTCTTTATAATCTCTAAATTTGTTACCATCTACTATGATATATTCTGGCTTAATTTTTAACCTTTCTATAGAACGATGCATGCCAGTAATTGAAGCTTGTAGAACATTGATCGCATCAACTTCATCTTGCCAGACAAATGAAACTCCAAAAGCAAGGGCATTTTCTTCGATAAAAGGTCTTAATTCCTCTCTTTTTTTTTCTGACAACTGTTTGGAGTCATTTAAAAAAGGGTGGGTAAAATTTTTAGGTAAAATTACTGCTGCTGCAACAACAGGACCAGAAAGACAACCTCTTCCTGCTTCATCTGTTCCTGCTTCTAAAGAAAAACCGCTATAATTAGATGCTAACATGTTACAAAGAAAAGAAAACTTTTTGTTATAGATTCTTATTTTCAGCGCTATGATGTGATCTTGTAAAACTCAAGTGATGCTCAAAGAAACAATTTTTAATTTAGATTTTTGATCCCAATTATTAATGATTATTTTCGTTTTATTATTATACATTTGCCTGTGAAAGTATCAATCTATGCACAAATCATTATTTATCTCTGTACTACTTGCCTTCTTTCTAGTAAACGCCTTGTTTTCTCAGAAAACTTTGCAATTAAGTCAAAAATTCAATGACCGTAATACTTCAGATAATAGAGAAAATGATGCGCTGAAAAATACTGGCGATATCAATGTAATACTCTCTGGAAAAACATCATATACAGATTATAAAATTTTCTCTCACATGAGAGATACAACGTATATAGACACCACGTTAACCATCAAAAAAGACTATCAATTTAATTACTTAAGAACTGATAATTTTGAATTATTAGCCTTTCATAATCAAGGTCAAACTTTTACAAATCTAGGCTATGATTATAGCAACCTAAAGCTATTTCCAGATATTGGTTTTACCGCAAAACAATTTAGTTACTTAGATATTGACGAGATAAAATATTATGAAGTTCCAACTCCTACTACACAGATTACTTATAGAACTGGCTTACAGCAAGGACAGGTTTTAGATGCAATTTTTACGTTGAATTTCTCAAGAAGATTAAATGTTTCTCTTTCTTATAAAGGCCTACGATCTTTAGGTGCTTACAGAAGATCTTTAGCCAGTTATGGTAATTTTAGAGGTACTTTTCAGTACAGAACTAAAAAAAATCAATATGAAATTCGTGGACATTTAACAAGGCAAGATTTTTTTAATCAAGAAAGTGGCGGGCTTCCAGAAAGTGAAATTGAAAAGTTTCAAAGTAATGACGAAAACTATTTAACAAGAGCGAGATTAGATGTAAACTTAAATGATGCTGAGAATCAATTTGATGGCAATAGAATTTATTTAGAACATAGTTATAAATTGTTAGCAAACAAAGACACGATAAATAAAAAAGATTTTAGCAACTTAAAAGTGGGCCATGTTTTTACCAATGAAAATAAAGAGTATGGTTTTTCTCAGCCTACAAATTCTTCAATTTTCGGCAATACTTCTGACTCTGGGGCAACTAAAGATAATGCAAAGCATACATTTTCTAACAATGAATTGAATCTCGAATTCAATTCTAAATACGTACTAGGCAAAATTAAAGCAAAAGTAAATATTACAAATTATTCTTATGGATATGACACTATTTTAAATAGCAATAGTAGTATTTCTAAAGTAAAGTTAGAAGGAAAAATAATTTCTTTTGGAGCAGACTGGAATGCCAAGATTAAAAACTTTCAATTAAATGCTAGTGGGACTCTTAATCCTGGTAATGGAATACTGTCTGGTAATTTTCTAAAAGGAGAAGCATTCTATAAAAAAGATAGTTTATTTGAAATAAAAGCAAGTCTATTAATTAGTTCTAAATCCTCAAATTTTAACACTTTACTGCATCAAAGTAAATTTG
>Ga0228652_1001001_pt1 | contig 11448 bp, 7 predicted proteins | sample 64DmetaG_FD_183030 | JGI IMG/M metagenome (GOLD analysis project Ga0228652, IMG submission 183030) | Seawater microbial communities from Monterey Bay, California, United States - 64D | ecosystem: Environmental > Aquatic > Marine > Coastal | place: USA: California | collected 2016-10-05
AATCAGGATTAAAATACGACTTTGAAAATTCGCCGTTAGAACCTTCTTTTTCATTAGAGATCTTTAATAAATTCACTAAAAATGATAGGTTTAGAATTCAGAATTACAAAACAAGTAAATATAGATTAACCTATGGGCTAAGTTACAAATGGGACCAGATTGGAAAGTTCAAGGTTTTTTATCGTCGAGAAAATATTGTACTTGAAGTACTTCCCAAAAACATTGATATCGTTGGATTGAATTATGTGTATTCAATACATTAAAACGCCTACTTATTTCTGTCTAAAATAAATGGTTATTGGGATTCCTGTGAAACTATACATTTCTCTTAATTTATTTTCAATAAAGCGTTTGTATGGATCTCTTACATATTGAGGTAAGTTACAAAAGAAGGCAAATTGTGGGGTTGGTGTAGGCAATTGCATACAGTATTTTATTTTCACAAACTTTCCTTTTGTAGCGGGTGGTGGATAACTTTTTACAATGTTTAACATTGCATCATTTAGCTTACTAGTTGGTATTTTGTTTTTTCTGTTTTCAAAAACCTCTACAGCCGTTTCTATTGCCTTGAATAATCGTTGTTTTGTCAATGCAGAAATAAATACGATTGGTACATCTGTAAAAGGTTCTATCTGTTTTCTAACCATTGCCTCAAAATCGCGCATGGTATTGGTTTCCTTTTCAATTAAATCCCATTTGTTGATTAGAATCACAACCCCTTTTTTGTTTTTTTCTGCTAGCCAAAAAATATTTTGGTCTTGTCCTTCAAATCCACGAGTCGCATCAACAACCAGTACGATAACATCAGAATATTCGATAGAGCGAACTGCTCTCATTACAGAATAGAATTCTAAATCTTCTTTTACACGAGATTTTTTTCGAATTCCAGCAGTATCTACTAGGTTAAAATCGAATCCAAAACGGTTGTACTTTGTGTCAATCGAATCTCTTGTAGTACCAGCAATATTCGTAACAATATTCCTGTCTTCACCAATTAAAGCATTGATAAATGACGATTTTCCTGCATTGGGTCTTCCAACAACGGCAAACCTGGGTAATTCTTCTTTTTCTAAGTCAAACTCTTCTGGTGCTGGCATTTTCTCTGCCAACGCATCTAATAAATCTCCAGTTCCACTTCCATTTATAGATGCAATTGTAAAGTAGTCTCCAAGTCCTAGATTGTAAAACTCAACAGCATCTGGTTCACGCATGGCATTGTCAACCTTGTTGACAACCGTAAAAATAGGCTTTTTTACCTTTCGTAAAAGTTTCGCTACTTCAGCATCCATGGGTGTGATCCCATCTTCAACATTGACCACAAAAACGATAATATCTGCCTCGTCGATGGCCAGATTCACTTGTTTTCTAATTTCTCCTTCAAAGATATCATCAGAACCCACAGAATAACCACCGGTATCGATCACAGAAAATTCTTTTCCATTCCAATCAGATTTCCCATAGTGTCGGTCTCTGGTAACTCCACTTACAGAATCTACAATTGCTTCTCTTCGCTGAACCAACCTGTTAAAAAGGGTAGATTTCCCCACATTTGGTCTTCCTACAATGGCAACAATACTATTCATTTGAATTCAAAATTTTTGCAAAGATACAACTAATGCTCAAAGAAAAGACACTAAAAAAAAGAAGTCTGTATACCAACTAAAACCTGTAAAATATTTCTTTTTTATGAGCAGGTATCTATTTAATTTTGATGGTAACCGAAACGTTTTAATTGGTTTTTGTCACTACGCCAGTTTTTATTCACTTTTACATAGAGTTCTATAAAAACTTTTTTCTCAAAAAACTTTTCTAAATCTTTTCTTGCTTCTGCGCCTACTCTTTTAATAGCAGTTCCTTTATGGCCAATGATAATGCCTTTTTGAGTTTCTCTTTCTACCATAATAACAGAACGAATTCGAACAATGTGCTCTTCTTCTGTAAACTCCTCTGTTTCAACTTCTACAGAATATGGAATTTCTTTCTTGTAGTGAATAAGAATTTTTTCTCGAATCTTTTCGTTTACAAAAAACCGCTCTGGTTTGTCTGTTAACTGATCTTTTGGATAATAGGGGGGCGCTTCTGGGAGCAGTGTCACGATTTTTTCGAACAAGCTGTCTACATTAAATTTTTCTAGGGCAGAAATGACAAAGACAATTGCATTGGGCACTTTTTCTTTCCAATAGTCAACTTTTTGTTCAACCACTTCTTGAGATGAGGTGTCAATTTTATTTAACAATAAGATTACTGGAATTTCACTGTGAATTATTTTTTGAAAGAATGCTTCATTTTTCAATTCTTTTTCACCTACCTCAACCATATAGATTAAAATATCGGCATCATCCAATGCAGATTTTACAAAATCCATCATTGAAGATTGAAGTTCGTAGGCGGGTTTTATAATTCCTGGAGTATCAGAAAAAACAATTTGATAGTCATCATGGTTTACAATTCCTAGGATACGGTGTCTTGTTGTTTGTGCTTTTGCGGTGATGATGGATAGTTTTTCACCGACCAAAGCATTCATTAGTGTAGACTTCCCCACATTTGGATTTCCAATAATATTTACAAAACCTGATTTATGCTCCATGCCGCAAAGATAGTTTCTTTTTAATTTTTAAGCTGAATTTTTAAACGAATTAAAAAAAAATCAAATAAAGTTTGGCAAACTCTTTATTAATGTGGTGTCTTTGCAGTCCAAATTGCGGGATAGAGCAGTAGGTAGCTCGTCGGGCTCATAACACTCCTTACCACCCAATTTCATATAATTTTATTCATTCATTTTCAATTAGTTACAAAAATATAACCCTATTTGTGTTATAAGTGCTAGACTCTTGTGTTAGATAAAATACGACTATCCAAAGACTTTAACCTTCATTAATTTCTCTTCTTCAACGTTTAATAAAACTGTTGTTGCTGTTGAAGGTGAATTTAATGTTAATTGAAATGAACCAACATTAAAAATAAAACCGTTACAACTATTGTCTTTCAATTCTTGAGAACCATTTGCATTTCTAAAAACAATTCCCATTTTAGTAACACTAGCAGCTTGTGCATCTGTTAAATTATAATATGTTTTTGGAACAAAAGTAATTTCCCAAAGATTGTTAGATTCGTTTAGTGTCATTTCACCAACACCATTGTCTAATCCCCAATTACCAACTACACTTGTATTAAAAGCATCTGCATCTGTACCAACGCCAGAGTGCATATAAAATTTTGTAGGATTATTGAGTCCGTTACAATCTGTAGCAGAACTATTTGCATCTAAACTTATTGTTATAGATGCTGTTATGTCAAAAGGATTTGGAGTAATTGTAACTTGGCTAAAACCTATTGAAGTTATAAATAGAATAAATAAAAAAGCAATTTTTTTCATACATATAACGTTTTAAAAACAAAGGCTACTTTTAGAAAGTAGCCTTTGAAAAGTTGATACAAAATTTAGTTTATTGTATATGTTGGGTTATCAGGATCTGTAAAATCTAAAACAAAAGAATACGTTCCTGCAACAGAAATTATATTATCTCCTCCAACATCTAAAGTACCGTCTGCGCCAGTATCTCCATAATTTAAAGCCCATGCTTCATTAGATCTAAATTTATATTCTCCGTCTAAAAGAGTAACATTATTTAAAACCCAAATATCATCATTAGGTTGAGACCAATCTCTAGTAAATAATGCATCAGGAGTGTTACCCCAGTCATTATAAGCAGAACCTACAAGTCCCCAAATATCATCTATTGGTTCTAAAGAATATGAGAGGTCGTTTAAGTTAACTGTAACAATGTATCTACCAGCAGTGGTAACAATATTGTCACCATTCAAATCTAAAATACCATCGACACCAGTATCTCCATAATTAGTTCCCCAATCATTGTTCATTCTTAATTTCATTTCTCCGTCTAATAACTTTACAATCCCCCTAAATTGATCAGAGTAAGAATCATAAGTAAGAGCAAAGTCTGGAGTTGCTCCCCAATCATTATAAGCAGAACCTACAATACCAATAGAAAAATTTTCCATTGTATAAGTTAAATCATTTAAGTTCATTAAAATTTTATAGGAACCAGCAGTAACAGCTATGTTATCGCCACCTGCATCTAAAGTACCATCTACACCTGTATCTCCATAGTTGTTTGTCCAAAGGTTATCTTCTCTAAACTTAATTTCACCATCAATTAAAGTAACATAAGCAACTAAAATACCCGTTGTACTTGTTGTGTAAAAAGGTAAATCTGGAGTTGCTCCCCAATTATTTGCTGCAGAACCTACAACACCCCAATTAGTAGATAAATCTAAAATACTTGAGTAAGGAGTTACATTTATAGTTTTTGGGCTAGAGTCAATAAGTAATTGCCCACCAACAAAACCCTGTAATTTTAAAGATAAATCTGAAGCTATATCTGCTTCTGCGCCTAAACCTAAAGCAATTGAATTTAATTCTAAAGTAGTAAAGGTTTTTTCTAAATTATCTCCAACATCTAAAGTTACAGCGTTACTAAAATCTCCAGAAGCTAAATCTACTAGTAACTTATATGTTGGTGCTGCATCAAAACCAAAATCTGGTGCAGCCCAATTTGTATTTAAAGCTATTACATCTTGATTTATTTCTAAAAGCACAAGAGGTGTAGTTTCTTGAATGATAAGTTCCGTAGACGCATCTACATTAGGGTTTGCTATTATTCTATCGCTAAGATCTTCACAACTGGTAAAACCAATTGATACAATAACTAGAGCAAATAATGAATTTATTATTTTTTTCATGTCTTTATTTATTAGTATCCTGGATTTTGAATTAAATTAGGATTGGTTGTTATAATATTATTTGGCAAAGGAAATATATTTCTAAAGGAATCTGTACCAACACCGTCTTTAGAGTCTCCTTTAAAAGGCCATAAATAGGTATCTGATGTAAAGTAATTATATCTAATTAAATCTGTTCTTCTTTGACCTTCCCAATATAACTCTCTTGACCTTTCGTCTAAAACAAAATCTAGAGTTAAATCTCCACTTGTAATGTTACCAGAAGAATTACCAAAAGCTCTTTCTCTTAATTCATTAATTTTAGTTGCAGCAAGACCTAAATCTCCACCACCTCCTTTAAGAGTTGCTTCTGCATAATTTAAATAAATTTCTGCTAATCTAATTAATGGAATGTCTGTGTCTACAAAATCTCCAGCAGCATCAGATCCTTGATTTCCACTTGAATCAATGTTTTTAAATTTGGTAACTGCATATCCATTTTCAAAAGAAGGTATTTCTTCTATTTCTAGCGTTTGTCCATCTTTATGAAACATACCTCTCTTATCTCCAGCAAATGGTGCAATAGAATAAGTTAGAGTGTTTAAGTCTAAAGTAATAAAATATGTTCCAGGTGAAGCCACGGGAATGTTAGAACCACCAGCTTCTAAAGAACCATCAGTATTATCATCTCCATAATTATTACCCCAATCCTCATCAAATCTGAACTTTATTTCACCAGCAGTTAAATCTGCATATAAAGCATATGTATTTGTACCTGTTTCATGCATTTCCATATCTGGACCATTCCATTGATTAAGAGTAGCATCTCCAACTAATCCCCACTTAGAAAGTGTTCCTAGACTATTGTTTAATGCAGATACATCTACATTAAATTTATTAACTAAGTTTTTTGTAGTCCTAAGACCTCCCCAGCCACCATTCACACCAAAGTCAGTAGCATTCATACTTCCACCTATTGCAGCATGAACTAAGAATGTAGATCCTCCATATGTTTGAGATCTAAGTCCATCAAAGTTTAAAGCAAAAATAAATTCGTTTTGTGCACCATTTGTATTATTGTCTGCTAAGAAAAGTTCATCATAAGCTGTTCCATTTCCATTAGCATCTACTGTATTAATTGAGTAACTAGAAGTCATAACGTTATTAGAATATGTTACGGCTTCAGTGTACTTAGATGCACCAGTAAAAACTTCTGCGTTTAAGTATAATTTAGATAGTAATGCCCAAGCAGCAACTTGATCTACTCTACCATATTCATTAGAACCACTTGTTTTTAATTTATCTGCAATATCCAATAATTCGGCTTCAATAAAATTAAACAACTCTGTTCTAGTTGCTTGAGACGGTAATTCTGTAGTTACAGAAGTTACTAGAGGAACACTACCATATAAATCCATTAAGTTATAGTAAGTAAATGCCCTTAAAAATCTAGCTTCTGCTATAAAACTAGCCACTTCTGGGTCTGTTAATGCAGCTGCATTATCTATAAACGAGTTACAAAAAGATACTTCTTGCGCTAATCTATAGTACATTGCTTCAGTAAAATCATTACTGCTAGACCAATATAAACCATGTAAATCTGGTAAACCAGCATCTCCCCAACCTACAACTGCATGATCTGTAGTTAATTCGTTTAGATTAAATAACATTCTTGAATATTGTGAAAAACCTTCATCAATATCTGCTATATCTGCTTGTCCTGCTGGACCTTGTTGTCCTGTTAAAGCTAAACTAGCATATAATTTAGCAAGCGCTCCTTGTGCTTCTGCCGAGTTTGAAAACACATCTTCTTCTGTAAAACTATCTGGATCAATAGGAGATTGATTCAAGTCTTGGTGACATGATATAATTCCTAATGAAAATATCATAATTACAATGAAATATTTAAATTTTTGTTGCATTTTTTTCTTTTTAAATTAAAAGTTAATGTTTACACCTAAAACAAAAGATCTAGGTCTTGGGTAAAAATTATTATCTATACCTAAATTAATTTCTGGATCTAAACCATCATAATCAGTTACAATTAAAACATTTTGTAGAGATCCATAAAAACGAAACGTTTTATTTTTAAGCATATCTAAAGTATAACCAACAGTTATGTTGTCTATCTTAAAGAAAGAAGCATCTTCAATAAAATGATCACTCAATGCAGTTTTATCACTAATAACTGTAAAACCACTATTGTAATAATCTGCATGTAAGTTAGATAGAATACTATTATTTGTAGCATTTACTTGAATACCCTTACTTGCAGCAACATCATTGTACATGTAATTGCCAAAACTTGCTCTTGATTGAACTGATAAATCCCAATTTTTGTAACTAATATTAGTGTTAAAACCCATTAATATATCAGCAAAAGGGTCTTCTTTAATATATTTATCATCGTCATTTATAATGTTATCACTATTTCTATCTACAAATACACCTTCTAATGGCTTTCCTGTTGTATCATATACTTGTTGAAATACATAGAAACTATTTGCTGTTTCATTTTCTCTATGCACTTGCACATTATTTCCTACTCCTGTAGAAATGCCTCCTTGTGGTTGATCTACAGATAATTTAGTAATCTTATTGTCGTTTAAAGATATATTATAATTAATTGACCATTCAAAATCTTCTGTTTTAATAGGAGAAGCATTAATGTTAAATTCTAAACCTCTGTTTTCCATATTACCAATGTTAGCATTAATTCTATTACCAAAATTTGTAAAAGGATCTACAATTGAACTTGCTATAAGATCGTTTGTTTCTTTAATATAAGCATTAACAGAACCTGTTACTCTTCTATCAAGAAAAGCAAAATCTACACCAACATTAAAGGTTTTACCAACTTCCCAACGCAGATCTTTGTTAATTGGTTCTGGTCTGAATGTTTGATAAAAGCTATTTCCAAATTGATAATTGGCCGTATCTGTACTACCATTATATCTTGTTAAAAATTGGTAATCTCCTAAACCATTTATATTTCCTATCTCTCCATAACCAATTCTTAGTTTTAATTCATTAAAGAAAGAATCTTCCATGAAGTCTTCTTTATGAATACTCCAAGCTGCTGCAAAGGATGGAAAAAATCCCCAACGATCATTTGGATTTAATTTAGAAGAAGCATCTGCTCTTACAGTTGCTGTTAAATAGTATTTACCTTTATAATCGTAATTTGCTCTTCCGAAATAAGATAATAGTACATTTTTAGATTTATCAATAAATTCATACGTATTTCCATCTTCTTGAGCTTCACTATCAAAATTATAGTTGTCATATTCAAAAGATTGATACGCATGACCTCCTGCAACTGTTAAATTGTGGGATTCATTAAATGTTTTATTGTATGTTAAATAAGCATCAAAAACTTTATTGTCTGATTTTTGAACATAACTTGTTAAAGACCCATTAAAAGTTGTATCTGAAGTTGGTATTTGGTCAGAAGTAACTCTTCTACCATGACTATTAGAAGTATCGTATCCTAAATTAACAGTGGCTACTAAATCTTCTAAACCATGAATTTTATAATCTATTTTAGCATTTGTAACTAATCTTCTAATTTCAGCTGTATCATCTATTAAGTTTAATAAAGCCGAAGGATTAGTTGGAGCTAAGTTATTTTGGTTTCCTGTACCTGCATCTAACCAAGCAAAGTAACCACCATATTGTGAATTCGAATCATAAACAGATTGAGTTGGGTCAAAAGAGACTGCACCACTAATAGCACCTCTATCAGCAAAGTCATTTTCAGTATACATTCCTTTCACATTGAAATCTATTTTCAAATGCTTATCAAGAAAAGATGGAGATAAATTAATAGAAGCTGTTGTACGTTGTAAATTATCTCCTTTTAAAATTCCTTCATGTTCAGAATAACCTAGAGAAGCTCTCATTGGTACACCATAAAGATTCCCTAAAGCACTGAAGTTATGATCTTGTCCAATTGCAGTAGTATAAATTTCTTCTTGCCAATCTGTATTAGAATTTCCTAATAATCCAATTTGAGTTGGAGTTCCAATTTTATTTATTAAGCTTGTAAATTGATCTGCAGACAAAACATCCACTTTATCTCTTAAACCATATACTGTAGTTTGTGAGCTAATATTGAATTTAAAATCTCTATCTTTCCCTTTTTTTGTTGTAATTAATATTACTCCATTTGCTGCTCTAGAACCATAAATAGCTGTAGAAGACGCATCTTTTAAAACCACAAATGATGCTATATCATTAGGGTTGATAAAGTTTAACGGATTTCTAGAGCCACCAACACCTCCATTATCTAAAGGTATACCATCTATTACATATAGAGGTTGGCTTGTTAATGATAAAGATCCAGTTCCACGAATGTTTATAGATTGTCCATCTCCAGGAGCTCCTGAACCAGCAATTACATTTACACCTGCAACTTTACCACTAATAAGTGATTGTGCAGATACAATAGGACCTTTGTTAAAGTCTTTACTTGTTAAAAGATCTGTTGTACCCGTTAAATCTTCTTTTCTTACAGATCCATATCCCACAACAACTATTTCTTCAAGCTGTTCTGCAGATTCATCTAATTCAACTGCTAAGTTAAAGTTAGAACCAATTGTAATTTCTTTATTAGAATAACCTAAGTATCTAAAAACTAACACATCACCAGTTTTTACTTTTTCAACACTAAAGTTTCCATCAAAATCGGTTTCAGTACCTTTCTTTGTACTTTTAACCGTTACACTTACACCAGGCAAAGGTTCGCCTGTTGCTTTTTCTTTAACCACACCACTAACTGTTTGTTGAGCAAATATTGTAATTGATGAGGTTAAAAGAATTCCAATTAATAATAATTTAATTTTTTTCATCTATAAATTTGTTAAATTATAACTGTAAATTTGATTTGTGATTTAAAGCAATAAATTTACATTCCACATCATAAATATAGAATGAATATGTTTGATACCAATATCATGAAAGTCACGAAAACGGTTTCGTGTTGACAACTTTTTTTATCATTGTAATCAAATTTACAAATTTTAACCTTGTATATTTGTCTTATTAACAAATAATGAAGCAAAAAATTACCATAAAAACAATTGCAAAAGAACTAGGTGTTTCTTCGTCTACAGTTTCTAAGGCTTTAAAAGACAGTCATGAAATTAGTAGAGAAACTAAAGATAAAATACAAGCCTATGCAAATCACTTTAACTATAAACCCAACAGTTTAGCGCTTCAACTTCGTAATCAAAAGACAAAAGTAATTGGTGTTATTTTGCCTAAAATAGTACATCATTTCTTTTCTACCGTTATTATGGGCATTGAAGAAGGCGCAAATGAGAAAGGCTATAATATTATTGTTTGTTTTTCGAATGAATCTTATAAGAAAGAAGTAGAAACATTAAAGGTTTTATCGAATGGTAGTGTAGATGGTTTAATTGTTTCTATTTCAAATGAAACACTTGAGAATCAAGATTTTAGTCATTTTATAGGTTTAGTTACTGAAGAAATTCCATTAGTATTAATTGATAGAGTTGTTGATGAAATTTCATGTGATAAAGTTGTTGTAGATGATGTTGGTGCTGGCTATAAAGCAACAAAACACTTATTAAAAAACGGCAGAAAAAAAATAGCTTTAATTACTACACCTAAATATGTAAATGTAGGTTCTTTAAGAAGACAAGGGTATGAAAAAGCACATATTGAAGAGTATATAAAAACAGATAAAAATTTAATTGTAGAGGTTAACGAAAAAGAAAATATAAAAAATCAGATAGAAAAAGTCTTTGATGAAGATGTAGATGCTGTTTTTGCTGTGAATGAAATTTATGCAGCTAATTCTATGAAAATAGCTAAAGAGAGAGGGTTAAGAGTTCCTGAAGATTTATCTGTTATTGGTTTTACAGATGGCTTAATTTCTGAATATTCATCACCATCAATAACAACAATAGCTCAACACGGCTTTACAATGGGTAAACAAGCAGTAGAACTTTTAATTGAAAGAATTGATAAAGATACAGAGGTTTATAGTCCCAAAAAAATTGTAATATCAGGTGATTTAAAACTGCGACAATCTACGAAACCGTCGTCGTAGATTTTTTCTATCTTTTATATTAAATTAATAAAAATCTTTACTTTTGAATTATTAATACGATTTATCAATAAATTACATTCCACAAATTTATGAATTGATAAGTCTAAAAGCTTATCGTGATATTAATTTTATAATTTACGATAATGAATAAGCAAAAATTAAATTTCTGGCAAATCTGGAACATGAGTTTTGGGTTTCTGGGAATACAATTCGGATTTGCCCTTCAAGGAGGTTTTATGTCTCGAATTTTTCAAACTCTTGGTGCTGCAAAAGATGACATTCCAATGTTATGGATCGCTGCTCCCTTAACAGGTTTACTTGTACAACCCATAATTGGTTATATGAGTGATAGAACCTGGAGCTCTAAATGGGGAAGAAGACGTCCTTATTTTTTAATTGGTGCCATATTAAGTTCAGTCGCTTTGTTTTTTGTACCATATTCACCTGCGCTATGGATCGCTGCTGGTTTTCTCTGGATTTTAGACGCATCAATTAATATTTCTATGGAACCCTTCAGAGCTTTGGTAGCAGATAAGTTACCAGAATCTCAAAGATCCTATGGTTTTGTTATACAAACATTAATTATAGGAATAGGTACTTGGGTGGCAAGTAATTTACCTTGGATGGTT
>Ga0228652_1001006_pt1 | contig 11423 bp, 9 predicted proteins | sample 64DmetaG_FD_183030 | JGI IMG/M metagenome (GOLD analysis project Ga0228652, IMG submission 183030) | Seawater microbial communities from Monterey Bay, California, United States - 64D | ecosystem: Environmental > Aquatic > Marine > Coastal | place: USA: California | collected 2016-10-05
ACTATCACTTGTGGTTGGCCAAAGCGCTTCATCAGTTTTCTTAAGAGTTTCAATGCTGCATTGCGATCCCGACGTTTACTGACAAAATAATCCAGCACTTCACCTTCGTGATCCACAGCGCGCCAGAGATAATGTTGTTCGCCATTAATCTTGACGAAAACTTCGTCCAGATGCCACTGCCAATTCGAGTGTGCGCGCATCCGGCTGATCCGGTTTTTCCGGATCTCCGCGGCGAATGCCGGACCGAACCTGTTCCACCAAAACCGCACAGAATCGTGGCTTATGTCGATGCCGCGTTCATGCAGAAGATCCTCCATGTTTCGGAGTGAAAGTGGAAACCGCACGTACATCATCACCGCCAGTTTGATGATCTCAAGGCTCGTCTTGAAGTACTTGAACATGTCGGGACTTGTCATGGCGAGACGCTAATTCAGCCCCCTGCCCGCTTCAAGTTGATTTCTTCTGACAGCACCCAGCCACTTGCTCTTCAATCACATTTGGTGGGTTCAATTATGCAGCAAGATAAGCGTCCCGAACATCGGGTTGGGCGTTTAGCTCCTCCAATGTACCATAGAATTTTTGTTCACCACTTTCGATAATCACTGCACGGTCAGCAACAACCTGCGCAAAGTGAAGGTTTTGTTCTGAGAGTAATATGGTCAAGCCTTCGGATTTTAGTTGTGAGATGATTTTCGCCATCTGTTCTACAATAACCGGAGCGACTCCTTCGCTTGGTTCATCTAGCAGAACAAAGGATGGATTGCCCATAAGCGTGCGCGCGATCGTCAGCATCTGTTGTTCGCCACCGGACAACGCCTTGCCACGATTGTTGCGCCGCTCTGCAAGGTTTGGAAACAGATCAAAAAGCATATCCTGTGTCCAATGTACTGCTCCCTCACGGGCGGGCTGCATTCCAACAATCAGATTCTCCATAACGGTCAAATCAGTAAAAATACGCCGATCTTCTGGAACATATCCCAAACCTATCTTTGCAATCTTATGAGGCAACATGTTAGATATTTCTTGCCCTTGAAACGTAACATTTCCAGAGGCAGTCTGCACTATCTGCATCACAGACTTCATGGTTGTAGACTTACCCGCGCCATTCCGACCTAACAGTGCAATGACCTCACCTTTTCGGACGGTAAAGCTAAGGTTTCTTAGAACATGAGCCTTACCGTAAAAGCTATTAATGTTGCTAACCTCAAGCATATTACATTCCCTCTTCAGACGCAAAGACCGTGCCCCCACCAAGATATACGTCTTGTACCAGGGAATTATTGCGGATTTCATGAGCATTGCCTTCGGCGATAAGTTGGCCGCGATTAAGCACCATAATTCGGTGGGAGTGAGCGAAAACTACATCCATATCGTGTTCGGTAAACAAAACACTTACTTTCTGATCCCGCACGATATCCGCCGTCAGTTGCATCAATGCAACGCGCTCTTTTGGGGCCATACCTGCCGTAGGTTCGTCCATCAACAAAACCTTGGGTTTGTGCGCAAGAGCAATGGCCAGTTCCATCCTCTTTAGATCGCCGTAAGCCAGCACCGCGCAATGGCGTTGAGCCTGATCCCCCATATTCACCATAGCTAGCAGTGCGAGAGCTTCATCACGGTGCTTATAAGTTGCATAAGGCAAAAGTTTTAGTGTTTCGCGATGGTGCGACAACAACGCCATTTGAACATTTTCAACTACCGTCATTGAAGAATACGTCGCGGTAATCTGAAATGTTCTGCCGACACCCTGACGCCAAACTTGGCGTGGTTTCAAACCAGTAATATCCTTGCTATCCAGACGCACATTACCAGCGCTGGCCTTTAGCTGGCCCGTTAGCATATTAAAGCAAGTACTTTTGCCTGCACCATTCGGGCCAATAAGAGCCAATAACTCGCCTTTATTTAGTTGGAACGATACATCATCAACAGCAACAATCGCTCCAAACTTTTTAGTCAGGCCACGGACTTCCAGAACTCTGGTCATCATTGATCTCCTGATTTGGCAAGGCCCACGCGTTCCATGCCCCTACGAATAGAGCCAACAACACCCTCGGGTGCAGCAATCACCACAAATATGATCAACAGCCCCATCAACAACCGCCAATATTCAAAGCGCAGTAAAATTTCCTCAATCCCTTTGAAAAAGCCAGCGCCCACAACGCCACCAGCCAGAGTTTTCACACCACCAAGAAAGACAACGATCAAAGCATCAAAACTACGCGCAATTTCGAGCTCGTTGGGAAAGACACTACCTTTTGAAAACACAAAGAGAGCGCCAGAAAGGCCACCCATTAGTCCGGCAAATCCAAAAGCTATCAACTGGACTTTTCTGGTATCAATACCTGTGGCTTCGGCTTGACGCTGACTGTCACGTGCGGCTCGAAGGGCATAACCAAAAGGTGAATGCGCAATATGCCGTAAAATAACTATCCCCGATATTGCAAAGATAAAGGTAAAGTAGAAGTATACTGTGGTGTCTTTCAGCCATTCTGCTGGCCAGACATTGACCAAACCATCGTCACCACCGGTAACTTCGCCCCATTGAAAAACAAGGCTCCATATCAACTGGGCAAAAGCGAGAGTAAGCATCGCAAAATACACCCCAGTAAGACGTAAACAAACCCATCCTATGACCAGCGCGACCAAACCTGCCCCTAAGGGCGCTAGCAAAAATGCTACTTCCATCGGACTGTTGGCGTGAACCACGAGCAGGGCCGCAACATAGGCGCCTCCGCCATAATATGCTGCGTGGCCAAAGCTCACGAGTCCTCCTGTACCAATTAGGAAATGCAGGGATGCGGCAAACAAGCAAAAGATCAAAACATCCGTTACCAGCACTTGGGAGAACGTTGACCCAAAGAATGGCAGCAAAGCCAATAGGAACAATCCGGCAACAATAATCACTCGAGTTCGGTTCGATGCTGGTTTCATCGGACGTTCTGGTTCCCCGACTTGCCCGTGTTCACCTGCGACCTCCTCACGACCAAATAGACCGTAGGGACGGATCATCAGCACAATGATCATGACAATGAACATCAAAACCAGTGTGGATTGAGGGAGATAAGTGACGCCAAAAACATTGAGCACGGAAATGATGATCGCCGCTAAATAAGCTCCAGGCAAAGACCCCATACCGCCAATCACGACAACAACAAAAACAGGGGCTAGGATGTTAAAATCCATTAATAGGTCAGCGCCTCCTTTGGGCAATTGAAGCGCGCCACCAAGACCAGCTAGCGCAGAGCCTAAAGCAAAAACACCTGTAAAAAGCCACGCCTGATTAACTCCAAGTGCACCTACCATTTCTCGGTCCTGTGTTGCAGCGCGCACGAGCACACCAAGACGGGTCTTTGTCATTAAGTACCAAAGCGAAAGTGCCACAAATGGAGTAATGACCAAGAGCGCGACGTCATATTTTGGAATTGGTTCACCCATAATGCGTAGCACACCACGCAATCCAGGCGAGCGCGGCCCAAGAAGATCCTCTGGCCCCCATATAATGAGTGTGAGGTCTTGGATAACCAAAATCACACCAAAAGTGGCAACCAATTGGAACAACTCAGGTGCACGATAAACAGGGCGTAGCACCAAAAACTCGATCAACATACCAATGATGCCTACTGCAACTCCGGCTATAAACATGGCGCCCCAAAAGCCAAAAGCACCCGGTAAAATTTGTATCAAGCTATACCCGATATAGGCGCCAAGCATATAAAGAGAACCGTGGGCGAAGTTAACAATTCGAGTCACACCGAAAATTAGGGAAAGCCCACAGGCAACCAGAAAAAGAGAACTTGCATTGGCCAAGCCCGTGAGGATTTGTGCAACGAAGAACTCCATCGGCTACGCCTTTCACATTTTGGGATTAGGTAGTGAGCAGGCCGAAAGAAGTCGATATTCGGCCTGCACGTTATTGATTATTCCGCTGGACGAAGAGCAAGAACTTCTTCGTCCGACAAAAGATAATCAGCACCGTTCTTATAAACCCAATCAATCATTACACCTTTTCCGTCCCGGACGGCCGTCGTCCCAACGTAAGCACCGGCTGTCGACTGATTGTCGATGGAACGGTATGTAATTTCTCCAACAGGTGTTTTGACTTGCAAGTCTTCAAACGCCTTACGAATGGCTTCTGTCTCCGTCGAACCCGCCTTTTCAAGTGCGGTAGCAATGGACTGCACAGTCATATAACCCACCAACGATCCAATGCGCGGATAATCGGAATATCTGGCCTTATACGCAGAAACAAAATCACCCGCTGCGCCTTCGTTCAGATCTTGCCAAGGGTAACCAGTGACGGTCCAACCTTCTGGGGCCTCATCGCCTAATGGATCAATGTACTCTGGCTCTCCTGAAAGCAGGCCATAGATATGACGCCCATCAAAAAGACCACGGTCGCCGCCTTCACGAACAAACTTTGCAAGATCAGTACCAAAAGTCACATTAAAGATTGCATCTGGTTTAGCGCGTTCCAACGCTTGCACTTCAGCACCAGCATCAATTTTAAAGACACCCGGCCATTGTTCAGCCACAAACTTTACATCTGGGCGCAAGCGCGTAAGCGCATCTTTGAACGCCGCCACAGCATCTTTGCCGTATGCATAATTCGGGGCAATGGTTGCATAAGTCACAGCGTCTGTTTTTGCGGCTTCTTCTGCCAACATCGCTGCTTGCATATATGTAGAAGCACGAAGACGGAATGTGTACGGGTTACCAGCTTTCCAAACTAAGGCATCCGCCAAAGGCTCTGATGCAAGATATACGTAGCCTTTTTCGCCGGCAAATGAAGAAATCGCCAAACCTACGTTAGAAAGGATTGTCCCAGTTAGCATAACCGCACCTTCGCGTGTCATCAGCTCTTCAGCGATCTTCACCGCTTCGCCTGGTTTCCCTTGGTCATCACGGAATATGAATTCTAGTGGACGGCCCATGACGCCTCCATTGGCATTCACTTCTTCGATAGCCAGATCAATACCTTGCTTATACGGAGCTGTGAAAGCTGCCATTCGTTTATAGTGATTGATTTCGCCAACTATAATCGGTTCTGCGGCATTTACAATCGATGCCAAGGGGAGTGCCGTCAGTGTTGCCATTCCCAATAGCATGTTCAAAAAGGTTTTTCTTTTCATTTTACATTCTCCCTATCCGGTCTTTCTTATTGATGGGTAAACACAGGGTTGACCGGAGCCCCCAAGTTCTCGACTGTTTCTGCTTCAATCAGTTCGCGAATTCGTTTGCGATAAACTGTTGGCCCTTTATCTATAGCAATCCGGATTGGCTTTTTGCCCGGTGGACGTTGTTCTGCTTCGTGGACTGCTTCAAGAATTGCTTTGTCTTCGGCAAAGGCAATTTCAAATAGACCGTTCATTTTGGACGACGCTTCTTCTTCGCCAACGGCCGAATTTCTAAGATGCATCCAGTGGTCAATGGTACAATTTTCATTGACGGGTGTCACAAAATGCAAAGCAAAGATCCGTATGCCGCGATTTCGTTCGTCTTCCGGACAGTTTTCTTCCGTAGCTATGCTGCCAAAATCGATAACAGCGGTCGATGGCAAATGCAGATCATAATAATGCCATCTGTCAACATGCCCAGTAAAGCCACCAAATTCTTGAAAAAAACCAATCGGCGGCGCATCCCTAATCCACCGCCAAGCACTAATAAACTCACCCGAAGTAGATACATGAACGGGTATATCTTCGGAGGAGGCATTTCCAAGTGTTGTTGGGTGAACAAAGCTTACATGCGCCGGATCAACTAGATTTTCGGCCACATTCAGGTAATGCGCTTTAATATGGAGGTGCCCGCCGTGATGGGCGTGCCACTTAGAATCCGACATTTCCGGAATATCAAAAATTTTATCCTCATCTGCCAATTTCGCATCGCCCATCCAAACCCAAATAATGCCGTGTCGTTCCTTAACTGGAAAAGCTTGAACATATGCGCGTTCTGGGGTGTTATCCTGTCCCGGCACGCGTACACATTTGCCCGCAGTATCAAAGGTCATTCCGTGATACCCGCATTGGATTGTATCACCGAGGCACTTTCCTTTGGAAAGGGGCAACAATCGATGTGGACACCGATCCTCAAGAGCATGTGCAACACCTTTGGTATCCCTAAACATTGCTATTCGTATGCCTACGATTTCGAGAGGCAAGATACCCCCACTAAGATCGTGTGACCAACCAGACACGTACCAAGAATTGCGCACAAAAGTCAAAAATGTTCTCCCACGGATTTTCGTATTGGTAGTCAGCAACAAAACTGGTTAGCTGTCAAACTAAATTTGTTGGTACGCTAACGATTGGCATACTTTAATCGATCTTACTAATGTAACTGGTTATCGACCTTATGCGTCACCTAAATACCTATAAAACAGTTTGCACACGGACAAGAATTAGAAGATGAGCATCATATGGTATCTTATAAGCGTGACCTGTTTCCAAGATTATCGAATAAGCTGAAACTCTTGGCTGATAATGTTTGCACCGCGCAGATTTCTTTCCAAACATGCGACTTTACAAACCTTTACCGCGATTATTTCGCTTAATCATCCAAATTATTTCAGAGCCGGCATTAGCTTAATCTAACAAGCGCACAACACTCAAAGCTACCTCTAGGAAAAGCGTGGTTTCCGTCTGCTTATTTGTTAGCTTTAGATGAAAACTCTGCATCGCAGGCAGTAGTTTGTTAGACCTCGTTCAAGTGTATTTCAAACAGAAAAGCGTCCTGCCCCTCGAACGAATTCAAATCCAGCGTTCTGCTAAGTTAATGTTTAAGGCCTTACTTTAGTTTAGCCTACAAAAGCGCGTTCAACAACGAAGGTTTTGGGGCGATTATTTGACCCTTCAACCAGACCAAAACCTTCTAACACTTCTTTGGTATCATGTAGCATTCCCATTGATCCAAAGATCATGGCATGATCAATTTCTGATGAAATCTGTGCCACACCTAAGTCCTCAAAGACTTTACCAGATGCCATCAGGTCAGTGATCCGCCCCATAAAAGGGTAATGCTCCTGAGTTGTTTTGCTATGCAAACGTAGTCTTTTGATTATCTCACCTACCAACTGATCGTCTTTGACTGCGGCGACTATTTGTAGCCCGCAGGTCAACTCTCCCATATCTCCACACGAATGCGTCAGAAACACTTCGTCAAACTTTTTATGAAAGTTTCAGCAACAGCTCCAAAAACCGTTTTTGTTCGGTGGGCTTCAGTGGAAGCAGCGTTTCTAGTGTGATCGCCAAGCCCTTTTGTTCAAGCAAAGTCATAAGCTCTACCCCATCTTGCGTCAGGGAGATGATGGAAAGGCGCTTGTCGCTTGGGTCTGACCGCGTCAGCAATAATTTTTTTTGTTTCAAGCGATCAACTACACCCTTGATGGTAGCGCCATCCATAGCAGCCAACCGTCCAAGATGATTTTGCGACACTTCTCCGTGCTCAGCCACTCGCATCAACGTTGCAAATTGGGTAGAGGTCAAATCATCGCCAATATGCTTTTGAAATATGACTGCATGGCGTTGACTGGCTAAACGCAGCAAAAAACCCACCTGTTCATCAAGCCGGTAATTGGATTTGGTCTCAGGAGGTCTAGTTTTTTGATCCATACCGTAGATTAATGCTTATTTTTTTGAAATGGCAAGGTGACTGGCTGCCGATGTCTCAGCGCAAGACATTTTTTCCTTCAACATCTTCGTAAATTAAACTCACACTTCGAGACAGGGGGCGTCCCCTGTCAGTCAAGGCTACGGCCACAACAAGTTCATTTCGGCGAGGGCATCATTCATGCAAGTGAACATCAATCTCGCGCAATAACTTCAACACATCTTCACCAGAATATCGCTTCCTAGCCATCCTAAAATCCTCCTATGACAGTTAAATACTGGTACAGTTCTAAAGGGCTAAGTTACTACAATGTATCACTCTTTCGGCAATTGTCTAGAAATGCCTGCACTGTTCTACAATACCCGATCTTGACTGCTTTATCTGACCACTGGGTGGGTGCCGCTTATACATCCAGCTTATACGAGAGTTTGCTTTTTATATTATTACCCCTTCCTCGTTAAACAAGAGAGAGAAGAGTGTAGGCAAATCCGAAAAGTCCCCAGAGAGTTCCTCCAGAAAAGTTTTTCAAAATGCCTACATTACCTACACTACCTACATTGGTCAGGGGTTAGAGGTGGATCACTGGTTGGATACCATGCCATTGCATTCCGCTGGAAGCGCGGTGTTGGCAGACGATCGTAAGTGTTTCCAAGGCTTTTTAAAAGCATTAGTGGACTGCGGTTTGCGACCAAGCGCTTAGCAAAATAGGCGGTAAGCCTCGTACAGCTTAGAAGCTGAATACTTAGTGTCTGCCTCTAGGCTGTGTCTATGCGGCAACTTCCTGACAAAGCCCGCCACACTTCAAACCTGCCCCATTTGAGATGCACAACCTATCCCGGAACGCGAGCCGACGGAGGTGTGGAACGCGACCGGCCCGTACGCAATTTTCCGTCGATCATCACAGCCGCTATACCGGGGATGTTACCCACGGCCATCGCCTGAAGAACGTTTTTGCCTTCAGAGCCACTTGGGCGATCCATGAATACGATATCTGCAGAACGTCCAGCCTCCAGGATCCCTTGGTCCAGCCCCCGTTTTTTGGTGACATTCCCCGTCCCGCAGCACCAGGCTTGCTCGGCGGGAAGGCCACCGATGCTGGCCAACAAGGTCGCCATGCGCAGCATCCCATTGGGCTGGACGCCAGAGCCCGCTGGAGCGTCTGTGCCAATAAGGAAGTCGCCCAATCGATCATTTTCCAGCGCACCTTCCAAAGCGACCAGCGCAGATTTCTCGTTGCCATTATGTACTGCTTCTAGGGCACCTTTGGCGTGGCGACATAGTTCGCGTATATCAGCGTGGGGGTTGGACGTTGGGCCGCCGTTTATATGGCTGAGCACATCAGGCTGCGCCTCTAGCACATCCTCTGCCGTAACGTGGTGCGACCCAGCGATTGAAGGCCCGCCGACATGCATGATCGTTTCGATCCCCAGCTCGCGGCACCAAGCGGTCACACGTGCCGCGTCCGCGCCTTTGGCGACAGTGCCTAAGCCAATTTCGCCGATGTGACGAATACCGGCCGCTTTGATGCCTTCGTAAAAGTCACGGCCAAAATCCAGCTCGGGCACGGGCGCGCCTGCGATGACCTTTGCGCCAAGCGAGCGGAAATTGGCAAAGCAGCGCTGAGCGACCATCGCAAGGGCTTTGACACCTTCCGCATCCTTGGGCCGGCCTGGCAAATGGACCTCTCCTGCTGAGATAAAGCTGGTCACACCGCCGTTCACGTTCATTTCAATCCAACCGCTTTGGTTCTGGCGTGGTGTCCAATCGCCGAAAACAGGGTGGCAATGCCCATCGATCAGGCCAGGAGCAACCGCGCAGCCGCCCGCATCAATGACACGGTCGGCATCGCCATGTTCGAGGCCAACAATTACGCCGTCTTCGATCAGCAGGCAATCGCTGTCGGAAATGGGTTGATTCAGGTCACCCGTCAACAAAAGGCCAATGTTATGGATCAAAGTACGTCCGGATTCGGGTGCGTCTTTGGGTGCGTCAGCCATTGGTATCTCCCTGAAATAGCGGCCTCATAGGCGCAGATGCACTATCAGCCAACACGTCTTTTCGTTAGTATACGAACATTATTGTGTGGACTGTCAACTTCTTTGTCCAAAGAACCGGAGGAACTAGGAGATCTTGGCCAAAAGCGTCAAAAACATTTCACTCTCGGATACGCTCAGTGGCTCAAGTGTTTCTTTAGTGATTTGGTGGTCAGCGTCTTTTAGATCCTGCTCTATAGCTTTGGTTCCTTCGGTTGGAACAACCAAAGCCCGCCGTTTGTCAGAAGGGTCCGGCTTGACATACACCAGATCCCGCGCGCGCAATCTGTCGACAACGCCCTTGATCGTCGCCACGTCCATTGCCGTTTTGCGCCCAAGATCGTTTTGCGAACACTCTCGCAGTTCCAGCACTTTGATCAGCACCGAGAACTGTGCCGGGGTCAGCCCAAGCGGCGCATGGACCTGGAAAATTCCGGAATGGCTTTGGCCAGGAAGGCGCATTATGAAACCCACCTGCTCTTCTAGGATACAGAGTTTTGTGATCATTATATCACTCTTGAGCGTCAAGTTGTTCTAAACCTCAGTTTAAAAAAGCTTTTTTAAATAAATTCGCCGAAAGGTTAAAGGTCACTTTGGACGACGATAAGAAGCCTTAATCCTAAAGCAAGGTGAGCCATCGCGCTGAGGGGTATTTACGCAAATTAGTTGCCATCGCGTCCAATACTTAGGGCCCTATCATTGCAATATAACACCTTTGGCGCGCATCATTTAAATGGCCTGCGCCAAGAAATTTTCGTTATCGATTGCTCCGCAAGTTTTCACAATCACTGTGACCGAAAACCCTTGATCCGCCGCATCCATCGCCGAGAATGCGACACAAAAGTCCAATGCCAACCCTGTCAATCGCACATGGGTCACGCCACGCTCACGCAACAGCCCGACAAGCCCCGTTGGTGTTTTCCGGTCATTTTCAAAAAAAGTGGAATAACTATGAATAGAGCTGCGGGTCCCCTTGCGAATGATAGCCTCTGCCGCATCTGCGTGTAGTTTTGGATGAAAAGCAGCACAATCTGACCCCTGCACACAATGGGCAGGCCATAGCGTTTGCGCGCCATAGTCTGGAGCCGTCCGCTATAATTTCTCTGTAAGCTCTGGTCCTGACATCCTCGACCGGTATCCGCTGTCCACAGCCTCCACCTCTCGCGCCACAAGACCATAGGTCACGAAACCAGCGCCGAGACCGCGATAGGTGTTTGAGTTCGTGGTGCCCAAAAGGCCCATCTTGGTAAAAATCTCGGGTTCCATGGTTTCCGTGGCATATGCGTCGTCCACACGGACCATAAGCTTGTCTTGGGCATAGGTGCGCGCGCTATCGCGGATCATGCGTTTTTCTTAGGTCAACTCCTGCTCGAACAGCAGCGCGTCGTCCGAGGAAAAAAGTTAAGATCTGGCGTGCTTTGGGGGCTGAGGTCTTTGGGCACGGTATCTCACCTTAACCCACAAAGGCGCGTTCGACGACAAATGTGTCTGGCTTGCTGTTCGACCCTTCCACAAGCCCGAACGCTTCGAGCGCGGCTTTGGTGTCTTTGAGCATCGCCATTGACCCGCAGATCATGCCGCGATCCGTCTCCGGGTGGATGGGCGGCACACCCAGATCGTCAAAAACTTTGCCGCTGGCCATCAGATCTGTGAGCCTGCCCTCGAACGGGAAGTCTTCGCGCGTGACGGTGGCATAGAGGCGCAAGTTACCTGCAAACTCGCCGCACAAAGGGTCCTCTTTAACCGAGGCAACCAGCTCTTGGCTATAGGTCAATTCAGCCACTT
>Ga0228652_1001043_pt1 | contig 11138 bp, 9 predicted proteins | sample 64DmetaG_FD_183030 | JGI IMG/M metagenome (GOLD analysis project Ga0228652, IMG submission 183030) | Seawater microbial communities from Monterey Bay, California, United States - 64D | ecosystem: Environmental > Aquatic > Marine > Coastal | place: USA: California | collected 2016-10-05
CTGAAAACGCTGCTAAGCAATTCAACGCCTCTAGTGAGAACCAGACTAACCAGTTCTTTGCCACTATGGCACAGCAGGTTCAACAGTTCAATGCTGGTATGGAAGTGCAACGTGATCAGTTCAATGCTCAGAATGCTTTGATTATCGCACAAGCTAATGCGCAGTGGCGTCAGAACGCTTCTACTATCAACACTGCTGCACAGAACCAAGCTAACGCTGATGCCGCTATGCAGACCAACCAGATGACACAGAACATGGTTGATACCCTGTGGCAACGTGAACGTGATATCATGGACTACGCCTTCCGTCAGGCAGAGAATGAGTCAGATAGAGCCCTCAGTGTCTTCTTGGCCGATAAACAGGTAAAACTTGCTGAATGGCAAACACAAGCAGCTAACAAACAAGCAGACAAAGAAGGCAAGGGTTATCTCGTTAGCCGCCTGCTGTTCGGTTGATAGGAGAAGAACATGTCATTCTATAAGAAGAAACTAGAAGAAGCCCGTAAGCAGGTAGCTGAAGAAGAACGCCTAGCCAAACTAGACGGAGGTGACTCTAAGTTTGGAGCTCCTACTGCTGCTCAACAGAAGGGTATCCAGCAGGAAGGCCTCATGCGTCCTAAAGCCCGTCCAGGTACAGGTGGTGAGGAACGTCAGACTAGCCTCGGTATGCAGCTTATGCGTCAGATGAACCAAGGTACTGACCCAGACACACACCTCGCCCCTGATGAGTCTCTTCGGCCACAAGCACGTCCAGGCAGTACACTCGGTGAGAAACGTCCAAAGACATACTCAGATGTAGCACGCCCTACTGGAGAAGCCCCTGAGCGTATCAAGAGCAAGTTGGTAGCCCGTGGTCTCCCAGAACATATTGCTGAAGCCTTTGTATTGAACATGGCAGATGAGTCTGGCTTTGATGCAGGTGTTAATGAGAAGAACCCACTCGTAGCTGGCTCACGTGGTGGCTTTGGTCTATACCAACTGACAGGTCCACGCCGTAAAGCATTCGAAGCCTTTGCAGCAGAGAAGGGTGTCTCAGTAGATAATGAAGATGTCCAGCTAGACTTTATGATGAAAGAACTAGCTACTACTGAGAAGGGGGCTGCTGAGCATATCTACGGTGCAACTAACACCTCCGATGCAGCTGTCGCTATTGTAGACAAGTTCCTTCGCCCAGCAAAAGAACATCGTGAAAATCGTATAACTAAATATAAGAGGTACAGCGTATGATCCTTCCAGGACAAAGCCTTACAGCGGAGCCAAAGAATGCTCCATACGAAAACCCACCAGAGATGACAAACCCTGATGATGCTGTTATGTGGCATCTAGAGCGCCTCACAGAAGAGGATCGTATGGAAGCTTTGTTCGATATCCTCGAACTAGGTATGGATGTTGTAACGATCACTGAGGGCCTCCTACGGGGTGCTGTGATGGAGGGTCGTCACAGTGTTGACGTGTCTATGATCATCGCACCTATTATCCATGAGTTTGTAGTCTCCTCCGCTAAACAAGCAGGTATCGAGTACGAAGAGGGTTTCCCTGATGATACCGAGAAGCGTGAACTTGTTAGGTACCAGATCAATAGCCGTAAAGCTGCTAAGAAACTATCTGAACTAGACATGGAGGTAGAGGACGAAAGCCCTGAGCTTGACGTTGAAGACGATATGTCGATGCCAGAGGAAGTTGAGATGGATACAGTCAAAGAGGCCCCTAAGGGTCTTATGGCTCGTAAAGGAGATAAAGCATGAGTTTCTGGGGTGGTATGGCACGAGGCTTCAAGGATGCCTCAGAGAAGAAAGAACGGGATAAGGCTGTAGAGCTTCAGAAAGAGCGTCTAGCTATTCAAGATGCACGGTATGAGTCGGAGACTGCACGGGCTGAGCGTTACCGTTCAGAGGATGTCGCGTTCCGTACACAAGAGTTCATGACACGTCAAGAGCAAATAGCTTTTGACCGTAAGATGGCGGAGCGAGCAGATACCCGTGCTCAAGAGTCTGTTTATATTGACCGTCAGCTTGCCTTGATAGAGATTATGCCACCTGGTCTTGCATCATCACTAGGAGGGGGTACCCCATCTAAAGGTGGTTCTAAAGGTGGTTCAACGGTGATGTCAGCAGAAGCTATCACTGAAGGTGCAACTATGTACCACAACGAGTACCAAAACCTCAGTGAAGAGCAGAAGGACTCTGAGTTCTTTAAGATGCTTAAAGGTGACGCAGGTACACAAGCCTCCATGATGGCTTTTATAACAGCGCAGGCTCAAAAGGGTAACACTGTTACTCTAGGAGACCTCCCCAAGTACTTTAAGTACGCAGGTACTATCGAAGGTCAAGGGGAAGCTGAAGCTCAAAAGGCTTTGGAGATGCTTACTACAGGTGAAGGTATCACAGACCCTAAAAGCTTTGCTAAAGGTCTGGTTGCTTTTAAGAACTACAAACCTACTAAACACCTCTTCCAACAAACAGGAACCCCTACTAACTTGGAGGACCTTGATAAGCAGATGAGTTTCTGGGAAGCAGCTACTGAGACAGAAGCGGTTAGGAGCCTTAGTGGTCTACCGGATGGTCTCCGAGAAGAAACCCAGCAAGCCCTTGCTATGTTGGGGCAGAAAGCTACTCGTGTTCAAGGTCTTTCTAAGTTGGCTAAGCTTGGGTTCGGTAAAGCTGCTGCTGAGAAACATAACCTTCTGGATAACTCTGTTATTGGTAGTTCCTACACCTCTGAGGAAGCTGTGGTTACACCCCCTGGTGGAGGTACAGGTACAGCACCTGTAGTTACAGCTCCTAGCGCATCGAGGGGGTCGTCTACCTCCTTCGCAACTCCTCAGGAGTTGTCGGACGCCATTAAGGATGGTTTCACAGGACGGGCTAAGGTAGGTGATGAAATCTTAATAATAGAGGCACCAGCAGAGGGTCCTGAAGGTCTTACCCAAGGTTCTGTAGCACCTGAGCAAGGAGCTGCTGGTGGTGTAGACGAGAGTGGATTCAGTGTAAGCAATGTAGATACATCTCTTAAACCAGTACCTGAGCTTGATGCTCTGTTCGAAGAAGTTATGACTGAAGGCGCACAGCCTAAGACAGTTATCCCTGACAACCGTCCTATTCGTGAGCCGCAGACTATCGAAGAGATCGAAAGTGGTATCGAAGGTGCTCTCGAAGGGGAAGCACTTGAGGAGAAGGTTGTTGCTGTTGAAGAGGAGCTCTTCGACCTTGGTGTCTACGAACCAACAAACGTGCAGGAGTTGGCTTACTTTAAGGAAGACCTTAATGTTCTTATCTCTGATCTTGAGATCCAAATCCCACCTGAGGTCCTTAAGGGTGTTGTAGAGAATGTTATTGCACGTGTTACTTACAAAGCCGACGGTCCTAAGGATTACTCACGTCCCGAAGTCGAGCAAACAGAAGAGGCTATGGACTGGGATAATCGCAGAGGACGTGTACTCAGAACACCTGATGATGAACTAGACGCAAGAGCTCGCCGTAACACAGGAAGGTCACGTTAATGAGTTCCCTTCAAGACACTTTCAAACCAGTCAATGTGGCTAAGGAGAGAGGTAGGTTCGGGGAGGAAGAGGACGTTATCGGGAAGAGTGCCGAGGCGTTACCTCCTTTGTCTACTGATGATCTAGTATCTAAGAACCCAGGGATGATCCGTAGGGAAGTCCCAGAGGAAAAGACTCCTTTGTCTATTGATGATCTAATAGCTGAGAACCCAGGAATGATCCGCAGGGAAGTCTCAGAGGAAAAGACTCCTTTGTCTATTGATGATCTACTATCTGAGAACCCAGGGATGATCCGTAGGGAAGCCCCAGAGGACAGCGGTACTCCCTTTAATGGTCTTCTCCCTTCAGGTGTTGAACCTGGCTCCTATTCAGAGAATGATCTTATTGAACGCCCTGAGCTGTACAACCCTATCTTTGACTTTGTAAAGGATCGGTACGGTCGTTCGGCTGTGAGCAACAAAGACCGAGCTGAGGTCGTAGAGATGTTCCTTGAGAACCGCCGTGGTAACGCAGCGGGTAACTCTGTACGTGCTATCAGTGAGGCTGACTACCTTATGGACGCCAAGGAAAACCCTGAGGCTATGCTTAAGGTAGGTAAGGCTTACGCTATCTATGAAGGTATGGCAGGTCTCTTCAGTAGTGAAGCTACGTGGGCTGAGACAGGTAGTGGGGTTGCTGATTACCTTTCTACTACACTCCTTGACCCTATTAACCTTGTAGGTGGTATTGTGGGCAAGGCAGTAGGCGGTACAGCTATACGGACAGGTACTAAGACTGCTCAGACTATCGCACAGAAAGAAGTAGCTAAGCAGCTTATAAAAGGAGCTAGCCGTGAAGTAGCTAAGAAGGCAGGTACATCAGTCCTTAAGAAGGCTGGTGCTGCAGCAGCTGTAGAAGGTGCTCAAGAGGTAGCTGAGTTCTCTGCTAAGATGGCAGCTAACAAAGGTATCCAACGTGTTCTGACAAAGGCTGGTCTCAAGGAGATTGCAGCTACCACAGCTGTTGATGCCGTTGCTAACGCAGGTACTGAGTTCCTCTACCAACGTAGTCTACTTGAGACAGGTGTACAGGACGAGATAAGCAAAGGTGCTGTCGGTATTGCCGCTCTATCAGCCATGGCTATGGGTGGCATCCAAGCCGGTGTTGTAGCTAAACGTGGCTTCACAAATACAGCCCTTGTATCTGAGACAGTCCAGAAGGCTGACCCCAAGAAGATTGCAGCTGACCTAGAGAAGTCACTGCGGGAGTGGGCTGACCAGGCCCCTGAAGGCGAAGTAGCCTGGCTTACAAAGGTTAAGAACGGTGAGCAGATCACACCAGAGGATACTGACTTCTTTATTGACCTCCTCCTTGGCCGTACTGGTAAGGAGACAGCTGAGGAAGGCGCTGAGGAGGCTCCTCGTCTACGTGGTCTTGCTGAGATCATGCACGAAGGTGGTTACTTCTACGTCAAACGTACAGACGATGACACAATGTCTAACTGGATATCAGACTTCATGCGTGAGGAGCTAGACCAGGACGCCATCGACAGCCTTGTGGGTACGGTAGGTATACCTAAGGGTCAGATGACAGTTGAAGCCTTCTCCGATGCTTTCGCTAACCGTATGAACGAGAGTGCTCGCATGATGAACAGTGTGGGTCAGGTGGCTAAACGGCTTGATACAAACCTTAAGGACCTCAACCTGAATGACTTCATGGAAGAAGCCCTTGGGCATAACCTTATTGCTGACATCGTGCCGCAAGCAGAGCGGTTCAAAGGTAAAGGTGCATTCCTTGCTAACGTAACTGAGTCACAGAACAAGTTCATCAGAAGCCTAGTGTCACACCCCTCCACGTCTATGCTCAACCTTGTTGGTTACAGCGGTGCTGCCGCTATAGACGCTGCTACAGATATCACAATGGCTCTGTACAAAGGTAATGTCGGTATTCTTAAGTCTGTCCTAAAAGGTGCTGACAGCGGTAAGAGTGAGCTGTTTGTAGCTAAGCAGCTGCTTCTGTCTGTTAAGGACCGTGTTAAGTTTGCTATGGACCCTGATATGACCCATGCTGCGTTCAAGAGCGCATTGCTTCGGAGCACAGGTGGTCTGGACACCCTTGACCGTACCTTGGCTGGTGGTATTGACGTAGTACAGTCAGTAGACGCTATGAGCCGTATGGGTGGTAAGGCTGGTAGAGTACAAGGTAACCTTGATACATGGATCAATGGTGTTCAACACGCTACATTCGTACACGCACAGGATAGTTTTACTAAGTCACAAGAGTACGTAAGCCAGATGAACAAGATGCTTCGTACTAAGTTTGGTAAAGAATGGGATGAGTTCTACTCCGATCCCAACGCTATAAAGATCATGGCGACGAAGGAGTATAAGCAGCTTGAGCTTGATGCCGTTATGCGAACCCAAGAGAACATCTTCTCTAAGTCATACAAAGACAACAGTAAACTTGGTCAAGTGGCTGGTATGATTGAGGATGCACGTAACATCCCTGGCCTTGGCTTCATGATTCCATTCGGTAAGTTCTTCAACAACACTATTGATTTCGGTATCAAACATACACCTCTTCTTAACATCGCAGCTAAGAAGACCGGTAAGTACGCAGATAAGTCCTTCCTTGAGCTTAATGCACGTGGGGCTGTTGCAGCTGGTCTTGTATACGGAATGGCTCAGGATGAGGACGAGAACCGCCGTAATGGCTTGGGTCTGTACGATGAGCTGGTAGATGGTGTTGTAATATCGCAACAGTACGACTACCCTATCTCCTTGTTCAAGGCTGCATCACGTGTAGCCGCTTACAACATGGCAGGGGAGGACGTACCAGCTGAGATCATCACACAGATCGGTAAGGACTTCGGTGGCGGTGGTCTTACACGTAACCTCAACAAGACTACAGCTGAGTTTGCTGACTTCGGAGCCGCCCTCCTTGCAGGTGAGCTTAAGCAGGCAGGTGTAGAAGGCATCACTATTGCCTCTGACATTACAGCACAGGCTCTCAGTGGTTTCTTACGTCCGTATCAACCTATAGACACAGCTATTGGTCTTGCAACAGGTGCTAATCAACGCCCTAAGGACGTAGCACAGGGTAATAAGTTTGTAGGTAACTCCCTCCGTTATATCGACACTACAACTAGCTTCCTCCTTGGTAAGAGTGATCCACCTAAGGTAAGCTCTGCTACAGGTGAGATGGACCAGATGAGTACTGCTGCCTTCGGTGGCGCTCGTACACCAATGCTCACCAACCTCCAACGTGTTATGAATGTTGTAGGAGTTGACCAATGGGGTCTTAACTCTGGTCTCTCAAAAGACAAGAAGGGTATGATACCTGAGGCTGTCAATGAGTACCAGCGTCAGGTCTACCTCGCTATGGAAGACTGGGCTGCGGCTAAGATGAACAACGAGGCGTTCCTTAAAGCCCCTGGAGACGTACAGAAGATGCACTACGAGGATCAGGTGAAGAAGGTGCGTAAAGAAGCTATGTTCATGCTTGTTGCCCGTTATAACGGCCCTCAGGACACACTGGGTGCCCAGTACGACATAATGAGTAAGCATAGCGTTGAAGCTGTTAAGGAAGCTCTTACGGAACTGGAGCTAGGGGATGACCTAGGTGCCTTGAACCTAGCACAGGTTAGTATCGTTAGATCACAGCTAGAAACAGCTGACTTCATCAAGCGTATGGAAGCCCCTGCAGCTACGTACGACTAGTAGTCCAAACACAAAAAGACCCCCCTCAGTTTTTACACCGAGAGGGGTTTAAAGTTAACAGTTAGTTAGTTCTTATTTATACTCGAGGATTAGGTCTGCATACCTAAATGCCTCTTCTACGAGTTCTTCTGCTCGTACTATATTACCAGAAGGAAGCAACCCAGCTAGTACCGAAGCTGCTAATTGTAACCGTAAGGTGGAGGGATCACCTGTAGGTACGGTCTTCTTAGTAACATTCCTCTTACCTTCTACGAAGGCTTTAGCCTCTTGTTCCAGACTTGGAGCAGGGGGCTTCTTTCGTTTAGGGGCCATCTTAGATCAAACCAAAGAACTTAGATGCGAACACAAGACCGATAAGAAAGACAGCCGCCCATTTCCATGTGAATTTGAAACCCATAGTGATAATCCTTCTCTAATTAAACAATAGGAGGAGTATACCATAAGCACACCCCTCCTGTCAAGTAGTTTTAATATGTCTGGATGATATCGTCGATGATGCCGTGTTTCTTACACTCCTCAGGGGTCAACCACTCATCTGTTGGGTGGAGGAGGTTCTTGCGGATGTACCGCTCAGACTTCTTTGTACACTTCTTGTAGTGGTCAATCATACGGGCGCTTGCCATGTCAAACTCTTTAACGATAGCCTGTAGTTCGTGTTCCTTCCCACGAGAACCCCAGCTATATTGATGTGACATAACTGAGGTGTTGTGTGTCAAGAGTCGTCGATCACCAGCCATAAGGGTGAGAACACCACAAGAGGCTACCAGACCCTTACCGATAGTCACTACTGGAATCTCTGACATCATCATAGCGTCGATGAGGTGGAAGGCTGAGTGTACAGAGCCCCCAGGGCTGTTGATGATAAGAGTAAGCTGCTGTGGTCGTATCTCTTCGGGCATCAGGTTGTACTCGTAGATGGTAGCAACAAGAGGCATGATCTTTTCCTGATCAAACTTGTCAACTAATAACATAAGTCCGTTCTCGCGGAGGTAGGAGCCAGGGGCCTGCATCTCTGGTGTTGGTTCAGGTGGGTTGCACTTAGGGCAGACAGAGGGTGCTGCTACAGGTTCAGAGGTCTTCGGAGTAACAGTCTTCTTCCTAGTGGCTGGTTTCTTGGCTGGTGTCTTCTTCTTAGCTGCGTTAATCATCTGTTCGAACATTCTAGGTCCTTTCTAAAGACATTAAGTTAGTGTAACACACTGTTGCTAAAAGGTCAAGATGACTTGATCTGTGCCTCATACTCACGTAGTCGTTTGTACACTGAGATGAGCTCTATGATAGTGGGCCAAGACTTAATCAAGAACTGCATAGAACCCTCTACTCTACCAAAGGCACGGATGATTTGCTGCATCAAACCTAGTGAAATAAGACCACCTACAATAGCAGGAGCTAAGAAGATATAAGCAGTCAGGACATTAACTTGTAGATAGGCCATACGCACCACGTTAAACTTAAGGTACTGAAGATAACTAGTGAAGTGTATTGTACGTACATCCTCGAATAGCTCAGTTAACGCCTTAGGAGAGACAGTACCGTCGTCTTCCATCTTGACAAGGTGTTTACGATACGCTGCTTCTTTCTTCTGGATGTCGTATTCAATGCCAACCAGCCGTAAGATATAACCACTAACAACAAGTAGCAAAGTACCGCCCAATGTCCAGACGAAAGCTCCTGTAACCAATCCATATTTCCAATCTCCAAACCAGAGGATAGACAACCCTGCGCCAAGACCCAGTAGTAGTGGGAAGAACTCGACGAGAATCATTACGCTCTCTATTAGTGAAACACCTAGACCTTCTACGATCCTCGTGTACTTGATCGTGTCTTCTTGGACACGTTGTGAAGCACCCTCAATGGTACGCCCTTTATCGAAGACCTCGTGGTACCACTCGACCATTGACGCTCTCCAGCGGAAGAGGAAGTGAGCGGTGACAAAGGAACCAACAAGACTGAGGGCAACCCAGGTACCAGCCAACCAACCAAAAGATGCAAGCCCTGCCCAGTACTCACCTATAGTCACAGACCCTGGGGTGGCAAGTGCCTTCTGGATCAGGTCGTAGAAGTCACCGAACCAGTGGTTAATCTGTACGTCTACTTGTACCTGTAACCATAGGGTACCTAGTATAAAGAAGGTGCCGAGGTAGGCCCAGAGGGCCCACTTCTTGCTTGTGTAAAAAACCCACATCAACTCTTCCTTTCTGAGATGTCAGGGTTCTGCCAGTCGTCTATACGTAGTCCTTCGGCTCGTTCCCTATCTCCTTGTTCTTGGTCAAAGGAGCCACCCTGAGGAGACCCTTGCTCAGTCTTCTGCTTAGCTTGTTCTAGCTTTTCAGCATCATCCTGGTTGTAGGGGATAACGTAGAGACGATCACCTCGTTCTTTATCCCAGACCCATACCTTGATAAACTTACCTGTAGCTATATGGTGAATGTACAGGAACTCGTAGGATGGGTAGCCCTCGATGGGACTACCTAGTTGTTTAACGTAGTGTGTCTGCGTAACAGCCCCAAGTAAGATAGAAAGTGTAAGGGCTGATGCCTTAAAGAACCTACCTAACTTGGAGTAGAACATAAGGAACACAACAAGTGTAACGAGTACTACGTATACTGTTTGAATGACTAACATTATGGACCTTCCTCTCCTCTTAGTTTCACTTCGATATCAGAACGAAGGTCCACTATCTCCCCGTCTACCACCCTGAAAGCCACAATAGTACGCTCCTGCCTAGGTGACAACGTAACAGAATCCTCGTGGTGTACCTTAAAGGGTTGGAGCCCTGTTATACGAAGGTTAACCGTTTCTGGGTCACCTTTCGATGAGAAGTAGTGTACGTTGATGATGTAGTCCCCGTCAGGCAAGACCGTCATAGTAGTGATCTCGTAGTTACGGGTAACCTCTACTCGCTCCCCGTTGATAACGAAAGTGTCACTGCCTTTACCAAGGTCATCCTTCTTTAGGGTTATGAACCCGTTGCTCTTGTACCCGTAGCTAACGATCTTACCGTCAGGACCACGGGTGTACAGGTCAAGGTCTCTTGTACTCTCATCATCCCATGTCAACTCCACCATGATTACTACGGGTGGGTCAACCACCCCTGTTTTAGCGATAGGGTTTATCAACAGGAAAGCGATAACAAACAGAGAAGTGAAACCCACCAGGAGGTTAAACAACAAGTCAACGAACGCAAGGTTGCTTGAGTAACGTCTCATATCAACCCTCCAAGATTACTAGCTGTAGTTTTAACCAGAGTGACGATAGGAGCCCTACAAGGGACGTTACAAGAGCAGTAGACATACCTGATGCAAGAACTCCGATAGCCTCTGTCATACTCTCTGTAGACGATGTGTCGATCTCTGTGAAGGCAGAGTCTAGTACAAGGAGGAACCCGAACAGAGTACCCACCATACCTAGACTAAGCACAGCATCAGACAGGAACCAGGACATATTGTTGTCTTGTCCGACCATTTTCTTAGAACGAAGCCCCATTGTAGCAGATGTCACCAAGGTTACACCAAGGATAACAAACGTCAACAGTGTACTATCTGCCTCGTACAGTAGGAACGCAATAACAAAGAGAGACGTAAAACCTACGAGTAGGTTAAACAGTAGGTCTACAAAGGCTAAGTTGCTTGAATAACGTCTCATACTACCCCTCCAATACAACCAGCTGTAGTTTTAACCAGAGTGACGATAGCAGCCCTACAAGGGATGTTACAAGGGCAGTAGACATACCTGAGGCAAGAACCCCAATAGCTTGTGTCATACTCTCTGTAGACGATGTGTCGATCTCTGTGAAGGCTGACCCTAGTACAAGAAGGAACCCGAATAGAGTACCTACCATACCAAGGCTAAGAACTGCATCAGAGAGGAACCAGGACATGTTGTTATCTTGTCCAACCATTTTCTTAGCACGTAGTCCCATCATGGACGATGAGATAATAG
>Ga0228652_1001046_pt1 | contig 11110 bp, 9 predicted proteins | sample 64DmetaG_FD_183030 | JGI IMG/M metagenome (GOLD analysis project Ga0228652, IMG submission 183030) | Seawater microbial communities from Monterey Bay, California, United States - 64D | ecosystem: Environmental > Aquatic > Marine > Coastal | place: USA: California | collected 2016-10-05
CGTTTCGGCAAACAGAGCACAGCAGGTTTATGTTCAAAGATGTTAAAAAATGCTTACAAACTTCATTCACTTTTGAGCCTTTATAATGACTAAAGCGAGCCCAGAAACAATCTTTACGCTTTCTGCGGGCAGAACAGGTACAGCCTGGTTGTCCGATTTTTTAGCCGTAAACTTTAAGTGCGACGCTCTTCATGAACCTTTGGGTATCGAAGATTTTGGCAATCGAATGCCTGATATCAAAATAATGCGTAGTTTCAACGAGACTGGGAATAACGCGATCGTAAAGAATTTTTGGAAACGAAAACTTTCAATGCTGACTTCAAATATGCATATTGAGACAAACCATACGCTTGGGAAATGCGGGTTGATCGAAAATATTTCTCACACCCAACTGGCAGAAAAAAGTAAGATAATTATTTTAAAACGGGATATTGTACGGCAATGCGCAAGTTTTGTAATGAGACATGATTTTGTGCATATAACTACGGCTTGGCAATGGTACCTTCATCCTAGCTACCAAAAAAAAATCATCAATCCGAAATTATTTTCACGATTTGAGGGGATTGGGCTCGCCCTTTGGTATTGTTACGAAATGGCGGCACGCCAAGCTTATTATAAGCTTTATTTCGGTTCAAAAGTTAAGTTTATTGACGCGCAACTAGAGGATATTACCACCCCATCGGGTGCTCAGAAGTTTTGGCAAGCCATTGGGCAGTCGGGGCAATGCTCTTTACCGCCGCGCAAAAATGAAAATAGGATGCAAACGCCTAAAGAATTGATTGAGCACCTAGCCAAAATCACATCGAAATTTCAGTTTGACCCAAATATTATCGCGCAACAAGCATTCGAAGATGGGTTTAGTTTCGAAAATACGCAAACCGCTTGAGGCAAAGGTTTTTTCGTAGGGATTCAGAATGAAACTCTTAATTATCCGATTGCATAAGCTTTATCGCATCGCACCAAGTTCAATTTTGGTTATGCGAGGGCTATAAAACACGCCTTAAGATAAATATTTGAAATATGTCTTCTGATAAACTTCAAGCTGGTCGAAGAAAGCGCATACGCGCCTTATTTTGCCAATGCTCTTTCTTTTCTGTTTTCAAACCCTCAACAAAAAACACCTTTGGAAAGGCGGCAAAAGTGGAGCTTGAAGAGTGGGTGTAAGGGATAGTTCCAAAAATTGAATTTGCGACATACAAGATATGCTGCTTAAAGATTTTGAGCACTTTCGACATAGTTGTATTTGCATGTAAAAAGCCTAAATAATTGAGACTCTATCAGCCGCTACAAGATGCTAGGGTATTGCCCTAGCCGTGCGACATCATACCCACAGATCTTAATAGAGACCGCCTTCGCTTGGCGGATCTTTATGAATGTTTCTTTTATGTGAGCTCTTGCCCGTTTACCCCTACAGCTTAAAACAGCAATTAACATGGTAACGCTCAACTCTGCTGTTTCGTCGTTTTCAACGGACTTAAATTTGAAACATCATATTTGCAAAACCGGCTATGCCATGATTTTCTGTGCATATGAAAGGGCACCTATGTCAGATTCATCAGCAGAATATTCAAGGCTCCCCAGCCTTCGCGACCTAACAATTGAAACCAGACGCGCTTTGGTTTCTGACGCTGCCGGATTATCACAAACCGCGCGGGTTAATCTTGCCGGGAAAAACAGCCTTCAAGAGCATATCGCTGATGGGATGATCGAAAATGTGATTGGAAAGTTCGAGCTTCCACTTGGTGTTGCAACAAATTTTAAAATCAATAATCGCGATTATTTGATCCCTATGGCGGTTGAAGAGCCCTCAGTCGTGGCGGCTGCCTCGCATATGGCAAAATTAGCCCGCAAGTGTGGGGGATTTCAGGCCAATGCCGAACGACCGGTTATGCGCGCGCAAATTCAAATCTTGGATCTTTCAGACCCAGCAGAAGCGCTCGAAAAAATTCAAAGCCATGCCGGCCAATTGATTGCCGCCGCGAATGAGTGCGATCCTGTCTTGGTTTCCTTGGGCGGTGGCTGTTTTGAAATAGAAGGTCATGTTTTCAAAGATACACCTCTGGGCAATATGCTGGTTTTGCATCTCTTAGTGGATGTACGTGATGCGATGGGAGCCAATACTGTAAATACAATGGCGGAAAAAATAGCGCCTAAAATCGAAGAAATTACGCAAGGCAGAGTTCGCCTGCGCATTTTGTCAAACCTTGCTGATTTGCGTTTGGTGCGCGCGCATGTGTCGTTAGATGTAAGCCTATTTGACGGAGGGCAAATCACCGGCCATGAGCTGTGCACTGGCATTGTTGAGGCTGCGACATTGGCCGTAATAGATCCTTATCGCGCGGCAACGCATAATAAAGGCATTATGAACGGTATTGACCCTATTGTTCTGGCAACCGGAAATGATTGGCGCGCCATAGAGGCCGGAGCGCATGCCTATGCCGCAAGAAACGGGCGATACACGGCATTAAGCACATGGGCGATTACCTCAACGGGTTTTTTAAAAGGCGAAATTGAACTTCCGATGGCCGTCGGTATTATTGGCGGTGCAACAAAGGCCCACCCCGCTGCGCAAGCTGCATTAGAATTGATCAATGTCGGGTCCGCCGGGGAATTGGCAGAGGTCATCGCCTCTGTGGGTTTGGCGCAAAACCTAGCAGCTTTGCGCGCGCTTGCAGATGAGGGCATTCAAAAAGGTCATATGCGCCTTCATGCGCGAACGGTTGCGATAACGGCGGGGGCAAGCCCTGAGCAAGTTAGTCAAATTGCACAGAAAATGATTGAGCACGGGGCGATAAACGCCGAAACCGCCCGACATTTTCTAAAAACCCAAAAACCTTAATCGAACTTTCATTCGATTATACAAATATTCATTTTTGACAGCTTTATTCAGTGCACTGATACCCCATGATACTGACCTCTGCCTGTGGATAGGAACGTAACGCAGTTTGTCACCCTATCGCAGCCAAACCATCTGGGCTTTGCAAACCGATGCGGGATGTTCTGGCTGAAGTAAACCCATGATCTGAAAGCGCAACGCAGCGCAAAATATCTAATTGGTTGTACGAACTTAAGCGGATTTACGTCCTAAAAGAGCGGCCTGCGTCACAAAACAGCGCCGGTTAAATTCGTTACCCCCCCTTTGATGGGCTAAACACCGGTGCCATCGGCTTACCTTTGCTTTGATTTAAACAATCAAAATTTGGCCTGATTTTACCTATAGCTGTTATACATAATGCCAAGATTAACAAATTTGTGCAGTTTGCACCCCAGCTCCAAACGCTCGGGTCATCGCCTTCGGAAAGGGGCGTTGTAAAGAACAACTTGCTATTTTTTTATCCGATGCCGTTAATCTTTGATTGCGAAATAAGAAATCTCCATCAAGATAGCCCAGTGCGGTTTAAGCGTCTTGTCAGAGGAAAAAATCAATGTGGGCAAAAGACTGGAAAAACACTTCCTACTGGCTAGACGGGCAGCCGGCGCTGTCCGGAATCAGCCAAACAATTATTCCAGATGTTGACGTCTTGGTTGTGGGCTCTGGCTATACGGGGCTGCACGCGGCAATTCAAATATTGCGAGGTGGCAGAAAAGTCATGATCATTGATTCTGGGGCCCCTGGTTTTGGGTGCAGCACCCGTAATGGTGGACAAATCAGCACCAGTATAAAACCCTCCCAAGCCAAGCTGGCCCGCAAATTTGGTACACGACGGGCAACCGCCATTCGCCAAGAAGGCGAAACTGCTCTGGATTGGATTGAAGACTTTATCACTGGCGAAAAAATCGACTGCGCGTTTGAACGCTGCGGCAGGTTTCACGCAGCGCATTCAGAAGCCCATTTTCAAACGCTCGCGAAAGATGCCGAGGCGCTCTCCAAATTTGAAAACATCGCTGTCGAGATTATCCCCAAAGCTGACCAAAAAAAAGAGTTGGGCAGCGATCTCTACCATGGTGGCGTGGTCTATCCCCGCCATGCCTCTGTTCATCCAGCCAAATATCACCATGGCTTGCTACAATTGGCCCTGGAGGCAGGAGCGCATGTGGTAGGGCAGTGCCGCGCTGAAAGAATTAACAAAACGAGCGCGGGCTTTGAAATACAGACAACGCAGGGCCAAGTGACTTGTAAGGACGTAGTTGTTGCAACCAATGGCTACACGGGCAATTTGACGCCCTGGCTCCAACGGCGTGTTATCCCAATTGGCAGCTACATAATTGCCACCGAACCGCTGCAGCCAGAGTTGATGGAAAAACTTTTTCCAACCAATCGAATTATCAGCGACACGTGCAAAGTTGTGTATTATTATCGTCCCTCTCCAGATAAAACACGCATCTTATTCGGTGGCCGCGTTTCAGCGCGGGAAACCGATCCTTCGGCCAGCGGCCCAAAACTACATAATGATATGTGCCGCATCTTCCCTGAATTAAAAGAGACAAAAATTTCACATTCCTGGATGGGCACAGTGGCTTATACATTTGATGAACTGGCTCATACCGGATGCCATCAAGGCATTTATTACGCGATGGGCTATTGCGGCTCGGGTGTTTCGATGGCCAGTTACCTGGGTATGCGTTTGGGGCAAAAACTGTTGGGGTTGCCGCAGGGCAAAACGGCTTTTGACGATCTGCCATTTCCAACGCGGCCCGCCTATACTGGTCGGCCTTGGTTTTTACCTGCCATCGTATCTTGGTATCGCTGGCGTGACCAAATGCAAATGTCGACGCGGTAAAGGACACATCAAAAAAATGTAAATTGAGACGCGCGAAATAAGACTCTTGTTGCGTTAACAAACTTTCTGGCTACTGTTGAATTATAAGCAAAATCAAGGGAGGTAAAAAAATGAATTTAAAACCAGCGATGAAAGCAACAAGCTCTTTGGCTGCAGCCGGAGTATTGATTGCCAGTTCAATGGCTTACGCAGACGAATTGCGGATTGTATCTTGGGGTGGCGCCTACCAAAAAGGCCAGTCTGTTGGTATTTTTCAGCCAGTAGCAAAGGCCATGGACATCACGGTCAAAGAAGACACCTATGGTGGTATTTCCGACGTTAAGCTGATGGTGAAGTCAGGTGCGGATAAGTTTGATATTTTCTCAAGCGGTGCTGGTAGCTGCGCCTCGGGTGCGGCAGAAGGTGTGTTAGAAAAACTTGACTATTCCGTCATCGATGTCAGCAACCATTTGCCCGGAATGTATAGTGACTATTGCGCCGGCGCAGATATCTTCTCTGTTGTAGCGGCTTGGAACACAGAAACCTATGGCGATAACGGGCCAAAAACATGGGCCGATTTTTACGATGTAGAAAAATTCCCTGGGACCCGCGCCATGCGCAATAAAGTGGATGCGCAATTGGAAACAGCCCTATTGGCGGATGGCGTTCCGATGGATCAAATCTACGAAGTGCTGGACAGCGAAGCCGGAATCGAGCGTGCACTGGATAAGATCAGAAGCATCAAACCGCATATCGCTGTATGGTGGTCTTCAGGCGCACAACATGCCCAGCTGATGAAAGATGGCGAAGTTGATATGACAACGGGCTGGAACGGACGCTTTGATGTTGCAAAGCTTGATGGCGCAAAAGTGGCATATGACTGGCGTTCAGGCATCATGGATTGGGAAGGTTATGGAATTCCTAAAGGTGCAAAGAACAAAGACTTAGCGATGCAGTTTATCGCGGAGGCGATGAAGCCAGAATACATGGCTGAATTTGCAAAATACATCACGTATGGTCCAACAAATGGCAAAGTCTATGAGTTGGGTCTAATGGATGAGGCACGCGCAAAACAAATGCCAAGCCATCCAGATAACGCACAATATCAGCTAACGTTGAAAACCGATTGGTATTCAAAATGGCGCACAATTGCAGCTGAAATGTATACAGATATGATGACCGAGTAATCTCTATATCTTTATAACAGACAGTTCAGGGCTTGGAGAGCCATGCTTTCCAAGCCCAAGAATCGGAAATTTACCCTGACATGAAAAATACATCACTCAATATATCGATTAAAAATGTTTCAAAATCATACAATCAATTCCATGCGCTGAATGATATAAGCCTCGAGATAACATCGGGTGAGTTCATGACACTTCTCGGGCCGTCAGGTTCCGGTAAAACCACTTTGCTGATGGTTCTTGCAGGCTTTACAAATCCAGATTGTGGCAGCGTAAAATTCGGAAATGAAGAGGTTATTTTGAAACCTCCGCATTTGCGGGGCATCGGTATGGTTTTCCAAAACTATGCGTTATTTCCACATATGAGCGTTGAACAAAATGTTGGGTATCCACAAAAATTAAGAGGCGTGAGCAAAGCAGAAACGCAAGAAAGCGTTAAAGAAGCTCTTAGCACCGTGAAACTGGATGGTTTGGGCCATCGCGGAGTACATGAGTTATCAGGCGGACAAAGACAGCGCGTTGCACTGGCGCGTGCGATTGTGTTCAAGCCTAAAATTCTTTTGATGGATGAGCCCTTATCAGCCTTGGATAAAAAACTGCGTGAAGAGATGCAAATCGAATTGCGCCAGCTGCATGATGCGCTGAATATGACAACTGTCTATGTCACACATGATCAAAAAGAAGCTCTGACAATGTCGGATAGGATCACGGTGATCAATGACGGAAAACTGATGCAACTGGGCACACCCAATGAGATTTATAAAAATCCAAGCAATGCTTTCATTGCTGATTTTATCGGAGAATCGAGCCTTTTGCCTGTCAGCGTTAACAAGTCGCAAATCAGCTTTGGCCCCGAAACAATAAAAACATCCAGCCCCCCTGCACAGGATGGCAAATTCCTCTTGGTGGTACGCCCAGAAAAAACGTTTGTGGCCACCGACAAACAAGAGGGCGTGAATTACTTTTCCGGTGTCTTATTAGACTCAATTTTCCAGGGGGAAAGCCAATTACTGGTTGTTAAATTGGCGCCTTTGGAAGGCGAAGAACAAACTTTACGGGTCAGAGTTCCCAACGGAAGCATCACACAGGAGGCGTTGCCCGCTGTCGGAGAAACTGTAACCATTGGCCTCAAAGTAGCTGACAGCTACTTGGTGAGTTAACGCGATGTCTTCAACCTCTGATCACCTCAATCAAGACGGGCTGAAAAAACTGGCCGCGCGGGAAAACCTCACCTTCTTGGGCCTCACTCTACCCTATTTGTTGATGGTTGCTTTTCTGATCGTTATTCCGGTCGGCTGGTTGTTTTATCTCTCATTTATCGGCAGGGATGGCACGTTTTCTTTTGAAAATTATGAGCGGATGATCACCAGCCGCTCCTATATGCGGATTTTCATAACAACCTTTAAAATTAGCATTCTAACGACGATCATCTGTACGCTTATCGGCTATCCCTTGGCCTATTTCATGTCCCAACTCTCGCGAAAATGGGCAAATATCTGCATGGTGGGCGTGTTAATTCCGTTTTGGACCAGCCTGTTGGTGCGCACCTATGCGTGGTTAGTACTGTTGCAAAAAAAGGGGTTGCTAAACAATATCGCATTAGATTTGGGTTTGATCAGCGAGCCGATTAAGATCGTGCATAATACAACGGGTACATTGATCGGCATGGTTCATATTATGCTGCCATTTTTGATCTTGCCGCTTTACGCAAATATGCGCGCGATTGATAAAGACTGTTTGAAAGCAGCGTCCAGTCTCGGCGCCACACCAACCCGCGCCTTTTGGACTGTCTTTTTTCCACTCTCCCTGCCCGGCCTATTTGCTGGCTTATTGATTGTTTTCGTTTTGTGCCTCGGGTTTTACGTGACCCCTGCCATTTTGGGTGGTGGCAGAGTGATCATGGCTGCAATGAAAATTTCGAGCAACATTGAGCTTTATTTCAGTTGGGGGGCTGCAAGCGCGTTGGGCGTGGTCTTGCTGGTTGTGACCGCAATCATTCTTTACATCGCCTCAAAACTCGTATCGCTTGACCAATTCGGGAATAAATAACGCTATGAGTTTTTTGAACAAGAATGTGTCCGAAACCCAAATCCGGCTTAAAAACCGGCTCTGGCTTTATATTTTCTCTTTTATCACCCTATTTCTGTTGATTGTGCCATCGCTGGTTGTGATCCCAATGTCCTTCTCTGCCAGTCAATATCTAGAGTTTCCGCCTCAGGAATGGTCACTCAGATGGTATGAAAATTATTTTTTCTCTTGGAAGGTTGAAAACGGCTTTAATGATTGGATGGCGGCAACATGGACCTCCATCAAAGTCGCTGTTCTTACAATATTTGTGGCGGTCCCTATCGGCACAATGGCCGCTTATGGTCTGGTCAATAGCAGTTCGAGAACCAGCAAAATACTCTTCCCGATTTTTATTTCACCGATGATGGTTCCAATTATATTGGTTGCAATTGGGCTGTTTTACTTTTTCGTACAATTTAAATTGGTCGGAAGCGTTCTTGGATTGGTTATCGGCCATTCCTTGGTGGCGTTGCCGCTGGTTTTAATTATCGTTTTTTCAGCTTTGAAAAACTATGATATGAACCAAGAAAAAGTAGCACGATCTTTGGGAGCTGGCCGGTTCCGCGCGTTTCGCGAAATTACACTGCCACAGATTAAATTCTCCATTATCTCCGCGTCTTTAATCGCGTTTTTAACCTCTTTTGACGAAATCATTATTTCCCTGTTCGTCGCCGGTGGAGATAATTCAACCATTACAAGAAGCATGTTCTTAGCCTTACGCGATCAAATCGATCCGACCATCGCCGCGATCTCGACCATCTTGATTATCATTTCATCCGGGTTATTGATCGTCGTTCAGCTCTTAGGAAATAATAAAGATCAACATTAACAGGCTTGAATATAAGCGCGTAAAACAATCTGAGCGGACGCTTACCCCTTTTCAAGGGCTTATGGCAGATTCAAGAACTGAGGCCTGGCTAGGCCTAGACAAGCACATATAGGTTTACTGAGCCCGGAATATCAAAACCCTGCTTGGCGGGATGAGGCTGGTCGCTGCCGCGCAGATATTTGAAAATATATTTCATCCCACAAAAATGCGGCGGGTTCCCGGATGCCAGTACATCGGAAAACCTAACCATTTAATAGCCTCAATCACGCGGCGACTCTGCATGCTTTGCCAATAAGCCAAAACCTGTGGGCTTGCTCTACCCACCCTTAACAACGCGCACAGGCAGGAAGAACGGATAAAGTTTGCGCAAGCCAACAAAAAAATAACCTATAAATTCTGAAACGACATTTAAGGTTTTAAGCAGATTGCCGGCTTACCGCTTTGCGGCGTAATAGCTTACACGCCGCTCTAAATAAGCCAAAAACTCTGAAATTGAAAAAGCGAGTGCAAACAAAACAATCAAAACCGCCCAAAAGTGACTCATGAGAAAATTTGCGGAATAGAGTTCAAATAGAGCACCAAAACCCACAATAGAAATAAGTAATTGGCCTATAATCACGCCTTTTACTGCCCTTATAATACCGATCCGGACGCCTCCTAAAATTTCTGGCAACGCGGCCCAAAAATATATTTTTGTAAATGCTTTCAACGGCGTGGCGCCAAAGCTTGTCGCCATTTCTACCAGAGAACGGTTGATCTGTCTTACACCAGCACGGGTATTTAAGATAATAATCCAAACAGCAAAAAGAGACGTGGTGATAATGATAGACTTCATACCAAATCCAAAAAGCACCATTAACACGGGCACTAAAGCCGTAAGGGGGGCACTAAGGAATACGTTTACCCAAGGGAGTAACAATTCATCAATCAGGCGGTTCTTACCCATTAATATTCCAACAATTATTCCGATGACCACGGCGTAAAATACCCCGGAACAAAACGCATAAGCCGTTTCTTTAAGTGCATTTTGGAAGGCTACTGTCCCCAAAACTTCATAAAGTGTAGACAAAACCTTGCTTAATGGAGGAATAAAAAACGTAACCTTAGCCTGCCCAATAAATTCCCAGAGAGCCCCCCATAAAAGCAGGGATGACATGCCGGGTAAGCGATATCCAAATAAATGCATGCGCGGCCTTCCTATTCAACGTAACTGCGTAAAGACGTCCAAATATCATCAACGATATCAAGATATTCAGAGTCTCGTCGTATTGCATCTACCCCTTTTGCCCGAAAATTTGATGGTCTGATAATTTCAGACACGCGGCTTGGGCGAGGCAATAAAATAGCAATTTGGTCCGATACATAAACTGCTTCTTCGATGGAATGCGTAACGAAAATAAATGTTTTGTTTTTGCTTTCAACGAGCTGCAACAAGTCTTCTTGAAACTTACGGCGCGTTTGCTCATCGACAGCTGAAAACGGCTCATCCATCAATAGCACATCTGCATCAACAGCCAAGGCGCGGGCCAAACCGACCCTTTGACGCATACCGCCAGATAATTCATGCGGGAAACTATTTTCAAAACCCTGTAGACCCACTTCTTTGATATAATTCTGAGCAATTCCTTCGCGTTCAGTTTTTTCGACACCCCGCATTTCAAGCCCGAATGAGACATTTTTCAAAACGGACGCCCAAGGCATCAGCGCAAAATCTTGAAATACAAATGCGCGGTCTGTGCCTGGGCCGGTGACGCGCTTTTTATTCACCATTACAGTGCCAGCGCTCGGCTCAAGCAATCCCGCAATGATTTTCAATAAGGTTGTTTTACCACATCCCGACGGACCCAAAAGTGAGGTCAATTCCCCCTTTGGAAATTTTAAGGACATATCCTTCAGAGCCTCAACATTTCCATAATTTTTTGAAATATTATCGACAGAAACGGCTATTGGTTTTTCAAGGTTTTGAAGGTCTTCATCAACATTTTTAATCTGAGACATAACCACGCTCGTTTCCTTTAAAGAGAAGGGTTTCTACTTTATCCAAGAGGTTTAAAAAAAGAACTGACAGCACAATAATTGAAAAAATAGCAGCATACATGGACGGGTAATCTGCGATCGAGCGGCTGTAAGTTATAATATCACCAACACCAGTGGGGGTGATTTTAAGCTCGGCTAAAATAGCCCCAATAAACCCTGCCGATATACCAAGGCGGAGGCCCGCGAAAATGACCGGAGATGCCGCTGGAATGATGATACGAGATATGACAGACAGCCGCGAAGCAAGAAAGGATATGCCCATTTCTTTTAAGGACTCTGGGGTATTTTTCACC
>Ga0228652_1001056_pt1 | contig 11059 bp, 10 predicted proteins | sample 64DmetaG_FD_183030 | JGI IMG/M metagenome (GOLD analysis project Ga0228652, IMG submission 183030) | Seawater microbial communities from Monterey Bay, California, United States - 64D | ecosystem: Environmental > Aquatic > Marine > Coastal | place: USA: California | collected 2016-10-05
AATAGCACCTAAAGAAGATTCTACTCCTTGTTTTTTTTGTAAAGTTTCTTTGTGTAAATCTGCAGAAGAAAGTTGATAATTAATTTTTGCATTTTTGATTCCTAGACTATTTAACGAAATCGATTTCGTATTTGTATCTACCATATCAATATTTTTTTGTTTTTTTATTACAGACAAAATTAAACAATATTTTTAGACGGGCATATTTTCGTGTGATTTTTATAAAAAAATTAATTCTTATTCATTTTTTTTGCGAATATCAGAATCATAAGCAACCAACCTAATATAAAAAATAAGCCACCTAAAGGCGTAATAAACCAAATTGATTTTGCTGTTATTTGAGTTAATTGAATAAGATAAATAGAGCCAGAAAAAAGTATAATGGCAATAAAAAATAAAATACTAATAGTATTTTTTTGTTTTGTAGTAAAACCATCAAAGAGATTAACAATTAATAAAACAATAACATGATACATTTGGTATCTAACAGCAGTTTCAAAACTATTAAGCTGTTCTACTGACAATATTTCCTTTAAAGCATGTGCTCCAAAAGCTCCTAAAATAATTGCAGTTAATCCTAAAAAACAAGTAATAATTAAATTTTTAAACATTTATTGAGGTTTTTGTTTAATTTTAAACAATTATAGTATCTTCGTTATTCTACAAAAATACGTTAATCCTTATGAAAAACATTTTGATTATTGGTGCAGGTAAATCTAGTTCATCACTTATAAAATATTTGTTAGAAAAATCTGATGAAGAAAATCTAAAGATAATTATTGCAGATATTTCTATAGAAAATGCTTTAGAACTTATAGATAATCATAAAAATGCAAGTGCAATTATTTTTGATGTTTTTAATGAAAATCAAAGAAAACAAGAAATAGAAAAGTCTGATATTGTAATTTCTATGTTACCTGCAAGATTTCATATAGAGGTAGCTAAAGATTGCTTATTATTTAATAAGCATATGGTTACTGCCTCTTACATTTCTAAAGAAATGAAAGGTTTAGATAGTGAAGCCAAACAAAAAGGATTAATTTTTATGAATGAAATTGGTTTAGACCCTGGTTTAGACCATATGAGTGCCATGCAAGTTATTGATAGAATAAGAGATAATAATGCTAAAATATTATTATTTGAATCTTTTTGTGGAGGATTAGTGGCACCAGAAAGTGATAATAATCTTTGGAATTATAAATTTACTTGGAATCCAAGAAATGTAGTATTAGCAGGTCAAGGAGGAGCTGCTATGTTTATTCAAGAAGGCACTTATAAGTACATCCCTTATCACAAACTATTTCGTAGAACTGAGTTTTTAAATATTAATAATCAAAAATTTGAAGCTTATGCTAATAGAGATTCATTAAAATATAGAAGTGTTTATGGATTAGACAATATACCTACAATGTATAGAGGTACAATAAGAAAAGTTGGTTTTTCTAGAGCTTGGAATATTTTTGTTCAATTAGGGATGACAGATGATTCTTACATCATAGAAGATTCAGAAAACATGAGTTACAGAGATTTTGTTAATCTATTTTTAGCTTATTCTCCTTCAGATTCTGTAGAATTAAAATTACGCTCATATCTAAAAATTGATCAAGATGATGTAATGTGGGAAAAATTAGTTGAATTAGATCTTTTTAATCCAAATAAAAAAATTGGATTACAAAATGCAACTCCAGCACAAATGCTTCAGAAAATCTTACAAGATTCTTGGACTTTACAAAAAGATGATAAAGATATGATAGTTATGCAGCATTTATTTGGGTATGAAATTGATGGAGAAAAACGTCAAATAGAAAGTAGTTTAATTGTAGAAGGAGAAAACCAAACCTATACAGCTATGGCTAAAACTGTTGGTTTGCCTGTTGCAATTGCAACTTTAAAAATTTTAAAAGGTGAAATAAAAACACCAGGAGTTCAATTACCAATATCAAAAGAAGTTTATATTCCTATTTTAAAAGAATTAGAATTACATGGGATAAAATTTACTGAAAGAAAAGTAAAATACTTAGGTTATAATCCTAATCATGTAATGGGTTAATTACATTTTTAAATAAAAATCTTTAGTTAAATTGATATATTCATCTGTGTATTGATGGCGTTTAATCTCAATTGTTAAATTTTCTTTTATAAGTTTTTTGTCTTCAAAAGAAAATTCTAAGAGACTTCTTTTAAATGCTGATGAAGGATTTCCTTTAACATGGCAAACCCTATTTAAAAATAGATTATTTTCTTTTGCTAATTTAACAAAACCTTGCTCTTCTTTAAAAGGTATAATTACCGCAAATTTTCCTTTTTTAGATAAAATTTTTGACACTCCTTTTAGCAATTCATTAAATGATAAAGAAGTGGTAAACCTAGCTTTATTTCTAGCATCGTTTTTAGACTCAAACTCATCTGTATAAAAAGGAGGATTAGATATGATTAAATCATAAGTTTCATCTTCCTCTGCAATTTCGTCAGCAAAATTTTGAAAAGAAGAATGATAACAATACAAACGATCTCCCCAATTAGAATTTTCAAAATTAGTTACGGTTTGCTCATATGCATCATTATCAATTTCAACTGCATCAATGGTTAATGCAAAAGAACGTTGTGCTAACATTAATGCTATAATTCCAGTTCCAGAACCTACATCTAATATTGAATCTATCTCATTTTCTAAGAAAACCCAAGCACCTAATAAAACTGCATCTGTACCAATTTTCATAGCAGTTTTATCTTGATGTATTGAAAATTCTTTAAACTTAAATAATGTACTCATAGATCAAAAATACTGTAAAATTAACTTAATTATAGGTTTTGTATTGGTTTTGTATTGGTCTATCATTTCAAAAATCAAACTACAACAGATATCTTTGACTTGATTACAAAAAAATGAACATGTCTCAAAAATACTTTTCAACTTTACTTACTTTAATATTTATTACTTCATCAATATTTTCTCAACAAATGCCAATTGATTTTGAAAACAACAATCATGTGTTTTCAGGTTTTAGTGGTGCAAGTTTTTCTACAAGGAATGATCCTGATAATGCATCAAATAAAGTAGGTCAATTTAACAATAATGGCAATGATGCTAATCACAAATCAAAAAGAAATAATTTTATCTTTTTACGCTTTTGATCCAAATACGCATACTATTTTATTAAAATTAGAAAACGGCACAAATGCTGATGTAGAAGTTTCACAATCAGTAACAAGTGGTAATGCAAATACTTGGCAAAATTTTACTTTCGATTTTTCTTCTGCAAAAGAAACAAGTACTGGAAATACAATCAATGCTACTGGCACATATAGAAAATTAGTTATTTTTATTGATATAGGAGTACCAACTGCTGGTACTTATTTATTAGAAAACATTACTGATGGATCAACACCTACAGATCCAAATGCTTTAGATGTTGAATACACAAATCTTGTTTGGGAAGATGAATTTGATGGTAATTCTTTGGATACTAATAAATGGCATCATCAAACTTTTGGGCCAAATGGAGGAAGATGGTTTAATGGAGAATTACAACATTATACAGATAGCCCTACAAACTCATTTGTTTCTAATGGTAATTTAAATATCGTTGCAAAAAAAGAAACAAAAACTCTAAATGGGGTTACTTTAGATTATACTTCTGCAAGATTAAACTCTAAATATGCTTTTACATATGGTAGAGTTGATGTTAAAGCAAAATTACCAGAAGGTGCTGGAACTTGGCCAGCAATTTGGACTCTTGGTAAAAATATAAGTGAACCAGGAGCTTATTGGCAAACACAGGGTTTTGGAACGACACCTTGGCCAGCTTGTGGGGAAATTGATATTATGGAACATGGTTTACACGCAACTAATGTGGTTTCTAGTGCCTTGCATACACCATCTAGTTCTGGAGCTACTGTTAACACAGCAACAAAAATGTTAACTGATGTAGCTAATAATTATCATGTTTATTCTATGAATTGGTCTCCAAATCAAATTGCTTTTTTAGTTGATGGGGAAGTTTATTATACTTATAAACCATCTACACAAAACAGTAGTACATGGCCTTTTGATTTAGATCAATTCTTATTGCTAAATGTTGCTCTAGGAGGAATTGGTGGTACTGTAGATCCAAATTATACAGAAAGTAGTATGATCATCGACTATGTAAGAGTATACCAACAAAGTACAGCAAGTACTGACGACTTTTTTAGCTCAAAATTTGTGATTTATCCAAATCCTGCTAAAGAAAGTGTAAAAATAAAAACTAAAGAAAGTATAGATAGAATAGAGATTTATTCATCATTAGGACAAAAAGTATATTCTAAAAGTTCTAAAATAAACGAAATTAATACAAGATCTTTATCCTCTGGTGTTTACCTTGTAAAGATTCATTCTAATAATAAAATAGCAAACAAAAAACTTATTATAGAATAATTAAGGATTTTTTTATTTTTGCATTAGTATTAAATAAATAATTATGAGACATCTAATCTTACTTTTAGCAACAATTTTATTTTTCTCATGTGTAACAATTCAAAATGAATTTGAAGATGATGGAATACCATTATCTCAAACTGATGTTAGGTTAGAGTTTTATACAAATGAGCCAAATGCTGATGAAATTAAGCTTACTTATTATGATAATGCCAACAATATTGATGTTACAGAAATAATAACCTTTGAATACGATAATAATGGTGATGCTTTACCACATATTATTTATTGGAATGATTATGGGTATAAAGTATGTTAGAGGTGAAGCTTTTAGAAACAGCCCAAGTCCTGCAGAGCTAATGTTAAAGCTTTTTGTTAAAGATAAACTCGTACAAGAAGACTGTAAAGCTGGTACATCTAGTAGTTATGCTAGAGTTACTTTTGATTATACTATTAAATAAAAATAATTCATTTTTGCAGAGAGGAAGGGATTCGAACCCTCGATACTATTTCTAGTATACTACCTTTCCAGGGTAGCCAGATAAACCACTCTTGCACCTCTCTAATTATAAATACAACTCTATAAGACCTGTTGGAGTTTCTACTTGTATATGATTGTTTTTTCTATCTACTTTTTTGATAAAATCATCAATCATTGGAATAAAAATAGTTTTACCTTCTCTATCTATTTCAAAGAGAGGTTGTGCAGCTTTATCGTTAATATGTATAATTGTGCCTACTTCACCAAAATTTGAGTCAAAAACTGAAAAACCTATTACTTCATGGTAATAGAATTTATCTCCTTCTAGTTTTGGCAATAATGTAAGTGGTAGATAAACATCAGATTTTAAAATAGAATCTGCCTCTTCCTCAGAATATACATCTTCAAATTGAACCCTTAGTTGATTTCCTTTGTGTAGTGAACTTTTATCAATAAAAAATGGAACCAGATTATTGCCAAGTTCGACATAAACTGATTCCATATTTTTATAAAGTTCTGGTTCGTCTGTATCTAATTTGATAACAACCTCACCTTTAAAACTGTGCTTTCTTACGATTTTGCCTAAATAAAAACAATCTTCTTTACGCATTATCGCTTAAAAAATTACTCAGCTTTTTTCTCTTCAGCAACTTCTGTATCTGCAGCAGCAGCTCCTTCTTCAGCAGCTGTTTCTAATGCTTCAACTTCTTCTGTAGCTTCAACTGCTTCTTCAACTTCTGGAGTTGCAGCAGCGATTCTTGCTTCATTTACAGCTTTTTCAGCTTCTAAAGCTTTTGCTTTAGCTTCTGCTTGAGCTTTTGCTAATTTTTCTTCTTTAGTAGAAACTTTATTTTCTTTTTCTTCTAACCAAGCTTTAAATTTTTCTTCAGCTTGCTCTTCAGTTAAAGCACCTTTTCTAACACCACCTGCTAAATGATTCTTTAATAAAGCACCTTTATAAGATAAAATACCTTTTGCAGTGTCAGTTGGTTGTGCACCATTCTGTAACCATTTTACAGCTCCATCAACATCTAAATCAATAGTTGCTGGGTTTGTGTTTGGATTGTAAGTTCCAATTTTTTCTAAGTAACGACCATCTCTTTTTGCACGTGCATCTGCAGCTACAATCCAATAGAATGGTTTACCTTTTTTACCATGTCTTTGTAATCTAATTTTTACTGGCATAATTTGTTAATGTTGTAAGGTTCTCGACCTTGGTTATTAAAAATATTATTATCTCGTAATAAGTGGGCGCAAAAGTACAAAATACTTTTAATTTATCACCATAAAAATAACTCTAAAATTTTATTAAATAAAAAACTGATAGTAAATGAGTTAAGACTTACATCATTTGCAATAAAGATAACTATATAAACACCTTAAATTTGTAATAACAAAAAGATGTGAAACAATACGCATCTCAAAAAAATTTATTGAAATTTTAAATGAAAAGATAAAATGAAGTATAGTGAAAAAATTTCGAACAAGTTAAACGAATTATTAGAAAAAAATTATGATGCTGAGAAAGGTTATTTAAACGCAGCAAGTAATGTAGAAAGTAAAAAGTTAAAAATATTTTTTTAAAAAAGAGCTTCTGAAAGAAGTGAATTTGCTAAAAATTTAAGAACAGAGATTTTATCTTATGGACAAATTCCAGAAGATAATGGATCTTTCAAAGGAACAATGCATAGAAATTGGATGTCATTAAAATCTATGTTTAATTCTAATGATAAAGAAGCTATTTTAGAAGAAGCAAGTTATTATGAGTATTGTGAAATATTGAAAGAAGATAACTTTGCTCCATCAACAAGAAAAATGTTAGAAATGCAAAAACAGACCATACAGTATGCTATTAATTCCTTAAAATATCAAGAAGAATTAGTATCATAGAATTCTAATTATTTAAATTAATAAAAAAGTCAATCCTTAGTTGGGTTGACTTTTTTTTGTTAATAAGTCAGTATAATTAATTCAGGGTAAATCTTTAATGATTTTGTACATTTAACTCTCCAAATTTACTTCATAAAATTCGTGTATGTACTTAATTTTTGATACTGAAACTACTGGTTTACCCAAAAGTTGGAATGCCCCAATTACAGATACAGATAACTGGCCAAGATGTATTCAAATTGCATGGCAGTTGCATGACGATATGGGTAATTTATTAGATAGAAACGATTTTCTAATACAACCAGATGGATTTAACATTCCTTATGATGCTGAAAGGATTCATGGTATTTCAACAGAATTAGCGCAAGAAAAAGGAATCTCTTTAATTGAAGGATTAAGGCTATTTAATGAAGCGCTTTCTAAAACAACATTTATTGTTGGTCAAAACGTTGAATTTGATGTAAATATAATGGGATGTGAATTCCATAGATTGGGTGTTGAAAACAACTTAACAAAACTACCTGTTTTAGACACTTGTACAGAAAAAACAGCATTACTTTGTCAACTTCCTGGAGGTAGAGGAGGAAAATTTAAACTACCTACATTAACAGAATTACACAAACACTTATTTGGGATAGATTTTGCTGAAGCACACAATGCAACAGCAGATGTAGAAGCAACAACTCGTTGTTTTTTAGAACTAATTCGTTTACGAGAATTTACCAAAGAAGAATTAGATGTAGATGCAGATTATTTTAAAAATTATACTGAAGCCAACCCAAAACCTATTCAATTAATTGGTATACATCATATCAATTTAAAAAAGGAAAGTGATAAAATTAGAAAACGTCTAGAAAAAATAAAAGACGTAGAAGATACCAAATCTACTAAAGAAGGTTTAGCAGAACTTAAAGATGTTCAATTTGCTCACTTACATAATCATACACAATTTTCTGTTTTACAATCTACTATCCAAATTGGTAATATTGTAAAAGCAGCTGCAAAAGATAATATGTCTGCTGTTGCTATGACAGATACAGGTAATATGATGGCTGCTTTTCATTTTGTAAGTGCAGTATTAAACCACAATAAAAATGCAGAAACACCAATTAAACCAATTGTTGGTTGTGAATTTAATGTTTGTGAAGATCATACCAATAAATCACAAAAAGACAATGGATATCAAGTTGTTTTATTAGCCAAAAATAAAAATGGATACCACAACTTAGCAAAAATGTCTTCTATTGCCTTTGTAGATGGGTTTTACTATGTTCCAAGAATTGATAGAGAGGTTATTAAAAAGTACAAAGACGATATTATTGTTTTAACAGGTAATTTATATGGTGAAGTTCCTAGTAAAATTTTAAATGTTGGAGAGTATCAAGCAGAAGAAGCACTTTTATGGTGGAAAGACCAATTTAAAGATGATTTATATATTGAGTTGATGCGTCATAATCAACAAGATGAAACCATTGTAAATGAAACCTTATTAAAATTTTCTAAAAAACATGATATAAAAGTTGTTGCTACAAACAATACTTTTTACTTACAAAAAGAAGATGCAAATGCACATGATATTTTACTCTGTGTAAAAGACGGAGAAAAACAAGCTACACCTAAAGGTAAAGGTCGTGGTTATAGATATGGTTTACCAAACGAAGAGTATTATTTTAAATCAACTGAAGAGATGAAAACGCTCTTTGCAGATTTACCTGAAGCCATCATCAATATCCAAGAAGTTGTAGATAAAATAGAAGAATTTACTTTAGCTAGAGATGTATTATTACCAGCTTTTGATATTCCTGATGAATTTAAAGACGCAAAAGATAATGAAGATGGAGGTAAAAGAGGAGAAAATAATTACTTGCGCCATCTAACTTATGAAGGTGCAAAAAAACGTTATGGAGAAATAACTCCAGCCATAAAAGAACGTTTAGATTTTGAGCTAGATGTAATTGCCAAAACTGGTTATCCTGGATATTTTTTAATTGTTGAAGATTTTATTAGAGAAGCCAGAAATATGGATGTTTCTGTAGGTCCTGGTCGAGGTTCTGCAGCTGGTTCTGTAGTTGCATATTGTTTATGGATTACAAATATAGATCCTATTAAATACGATTTACTTTTTGAGCGTTTCTTAAACCCTGAGCGTGTTTCTATGCCAGATATTGATATTGATTTTGATGATGAAGGACGAAGTAGAGTTATGGATTATGTAATTAACAAATATGGTGCAAATCAGGTAGCACAAATTATTACTTATGGAACCATGGCTGCTAAATCATCTATTAGAGATACAGCAAGAGTGTTAGATTTACCTTTATTTGAAGCAGACAGAATTGCTAAATTAATACCTGGGGTAAAACTTCAAAATATTTTTGGTGATGATGAAAAAAGTAAAGGAAAAATTGCTGGCTTACGAAGCGAAGAAAAAGCCATGGTTGAAGAATTACAAACCATTGCTGCTGGTTCTGATTTAGCTTCAGAAACTGTAAATAAAGCTGCAATTTTAGAGGGTTCTGTTAGAAATACTGGTATTCATGCTTGTGGTGTAATCATCACTCCTGGAGATATTACCAATTATGTTCCTGTAGCTTTAGCAAAAGATTCAGATATGTATGTAACTCAGTTTGACAACTCTGTTGTTGAATCTGCTGGGTTATTAAAAATGGATTTCTTAGGATTAAAAACATTAACATTAATAAAAGACACTGTTAAAATTGTAAAAGCTAAACACGGTGTTGCCTTAGATCCTGAGAGTTTTCCTTTAGATGATGAAAAAACATATGAACTCTTTCAAAGAGGAGAAACTGTAGGTATTTTTCAATATGAATCACCAGGAATGCAAAAACATATGCGTTCTTTAAAACCTACTGTTTTTGGGGATTTAATTGCTATGAATGCGCTTTACAGACCTGGACCAATGGAATATATTCCTAGTTTTATCAACAGAAAACATGGTACAGAAGAAATAGAATACGACTTACCAGCCATGGAAGAGTATTTGGCTGAAACTTATGGTATTACAGTGTATCAAGAGCAAGTAATGCTACTCTCTCAAAAGTTAGCAGATTTCACCAAAGGTGAAGCCGATGTTTTACGTAAAGCCATGGGTAAAAAGCAAGCTGCTGTTTTGGCTAAAATGAAACCTAAGTTTATAGAACAAGCCAAAGCCAATGGACATGATGAAGAAAAATTAGAAAAAATCTGGAAAGATTGGGAAGCCTTTGCAAGTTATGCCTTTAATAAAAGTCACTCTACTTGTTATGCTTGGATTGCCTATCAAACAGCGTATTTAAAAGCACATTATCCTGCAGAATATATGGCATCTGTACTTTCTAATAACATGAAAGACATTAAAGCTGTATCCTTTTTTATGGAAGAATGTAAACGAATGGGATTAGAAGTTTTAGGCCCAGATATTAATGAATCTTATCTTAAATTTTCTGTAAATGCAGCAGGAGCTGTACGTTTTGGAATGGCAGCAGTAAAAGGAGTTGGAGAATCTGCAGTTAAAGCTATCATAAAAGAACGCAAAGAAAATGGCAACTTTACTTCTATTTTTGATTTAGCAAAACGTGTAGATTTACGTGCAGCAAACAAAAAATCTTTTGATAGTTTAGTAAAAGCTGGTGCTTTCGATTCTTTTACAGATACACATAGAGCTCAATATTTTGCTTTAGATGAAAAAGGAATGACGTTTTTAGAACGTGCCATGAAATTTGGTAGTAAATATCAAGAAAACCAAAATTCAGCACAGGTCTCATTATTTGGTGAAGCTTCTACAGTACAATTTCCTGAACCAGATATTCCTAATTGTGATACTTGGGGAACTATGGAATTATTATCGCAAGAAAAAGAAGTAATTGGTATGTATATTTCTGCTCATCCTTTAGATGATTTTAAAAACGAAATGATTTTTTGCAATGCAAGATTAAAAGATTTTAAAGGAGAACTTCAAAAAATAGTGGGTAATAATTTATCGTTTGCTGGTATTATAACAGATGTACAACATCGAGTTTCTAAAGCAGGAAAAGGTTGGGCTGCATTTACTATTGAAGATTATAATGATAGTCATGAGTTTCGAGTTTTTGGAGAAGAATATTTAAAGTTTAAGCACTTTTTAGTACCTAATTCTTTCTTGTATGTAAGAGCAACAATTCAACCTGGATGGACCAATAAAGATGGAGTAACAGGAGAGCCAAGAATTAAATTTACAGACTTTAAATTACTGCATGATATTATGGATGAGTTATGTAAAAAACTCACCATTA
>Ga0228652_1001079_pt1 | contig 10979 bp, 6 predicted proteins | sample 64DmetaG_FD_183030 | JGI IMG/M metagenome (GOLD analysis project Ga0228652, IMG submission 183030) | Seawater microbial communities from Monterey Bay, California, United States - 64D | ecosystem: Environmental > Aquatic > Marine > Coastal | place: USA: California | collected 2016-10-05
TGGTAGGACTATATTTAAATGAAAATTATTATAAATTTGACCCCGCTAACACAATGACCTATGGTGTAATTGGTAACACGGCAGTTTTTGGTTCTGTTATTCAAGGTTCGAGTCCTTGTAGGTCAACTTAAACAATCCCTAACTATTTGATTTTCAATTAGTTGGGGATTTTTATTTCAATGAGGTGTTGTCAGAGGTGATGCTCATCCTAGCCACTATTATAATCATCTTGGTAGAAATATACAAAGCCATACAATCACAAGAAGTATTTCGATCGTAGTGACTGGACAAATGTTGTGATTAGCTTTCAAAATGTATTTTTACTGTGGTGAATCACAAGGGTATTGATGCGATAAATATCCAGCGAGTAGTTGTGATTAGCTTTCAAAATGTATTTTTACTGTGGTGAATCACAAGCTTGATTAAATGCGATATAATGCCAATCGTGTTGTGATTAGCTTTCAAAATGTATTTTTACTGTGGTGAATCACAAGAAGATAAATTTTTCATAATGTGGTAATTTTGTTGTGATTAGCTTTCAAAATGTATTTTTACTGTGGTGAATCACAAGCTGTGTAATATAAATTAGTAGTGCCTTCTGGTTGTGATTAGCTTTCAAAATGTATTTTTACTGTGGTGAATCACAAGAGGCGGAATTATCGCTGACTTGGCTAACTTGTTGTGATTAGCTTTCAAAATGTATTTTTACTGTGGTGAATCACAAGGTATACCTTCGTCTAGTAGTTGTGGCACTAGTTGTGATTAGCTTTCAAAATGTATTTTTACTGTGGTGAATCACAAGCAATAATTAATGTGGTACTTGCCATCATCCGTTGTGATTAGCTTTCAAAATGTATTTTTACTGTGGTGAATCACAAGTACACGTTCTTTTAGTATTCCAGCCATCACGTTGTGATTAGCTTTCAAAATGTATTTTTACTGTGGTGAATCACAAGAGCATCTATACAAATTTGTTGTGGTACTTTGTTGTGATTAGCTTTCAAAATGTATTTTTACTGTGGTGAATCACAAGTAACATGAATGATTTTAACAAACAAGCCGAGTTGTGATTAGCTTTCAAAATGTATTTTTACTGTGGTGAATCACAAGTCAACCAATAAATTGGGATTCCTTAATCTTGTTGTGATTAGCTTTCAAAATGTATTTTTACTGTGGTGAATCACAAGTTCTAAGCTCTATGTGTCCTACATCACCGTGTTGTGATTAGCTTTCAAAATGTATTTTTACTGTGGTGAATCACAAGTCCCTTCAGTTCTTACCTCACTTGTTCCAGTTGTGATTAGCTTTCAAAATGTATTTTTACTGTGGTGAATCACAAGTTTATCACATAATTAATCGTCCTTTCATTTGTTGTGATTAGCTTTCAAAATGTATTTTTACTGTGGTGAATCACAAGTACAATGATGAGAGGTTTGCAGTCAAACTTGTTGTGATTAGCTTTCAAAATGTATTTTTACTGTGGTGAATCACAAGGAGGTGGCTGATGATCTGGTTAACTCTTACGTTGTGATTAGCTTTCAAAATGTATTTTTACTGTGGTGAATCACAAGTCTTTTCTTTCAACCAATCAACCAATTGTAGTTGTGATTAGCTTTCAAAATGTATTTTTACTGTGGTGAATCACAAGCATCAATCGCTCTCGCTTTTACTGCCCTTTGTTGTGATTAGCTTTCAAAATGTATTTTTACTGTGGTGAATCACAAGAGGCAGAGAATACGCCGTTTATGTTAGTAAGTTGTGATTAGCTTTCAAAATGTATTTTTACTGTGGTGAATCACAAGTTAAAAGCGCGAAAGAGAGTAAATTATTAGTTGTGATTAGCTTTCAAAATGTATTTTTACTGTGGTGAATCACAAGAATAAATCTTTGCAAGGTTGCGACATACTAGTTGTGATTAGCTTTCAAAATGTATTTTTACTGTGGTGAATCACAAGCTTGTATTGTATTCATTGTACTTTATTGCGTTGTGATTAGCTTTCAAAATGTATTTTTACTGTGGTGAATCACAAGGTTATCATTAGCACTATCGCTAATTCCTCAGTTGTGATTAGCTTTCAAAATGTATTTTTACTGTGGTGAATCACAAGAAGCGGAATTGTCGCTGACTTGGCTAACTTGTTGTGATTAGCTTTCAAAATGTATTTTTACTGTGGTGAATCACAAGCTGGTCTTCATAGATGCTTGTGATTCAGCACATTACCCTAGCCATTAGAATGGTGGAAATCAGAATAATTCCAATTGCATTTTTGGTTGAGGTTCTGGAATTTTCTTTAGACCATGAAATATTTTCATCATACCAAATTGCTTATCGGTAATGGTCAGTACACCTACTTTTCCTTTTTGCGGTAGGTTAATTCTCACTCGACGCTCATGTACTTTAGCATTCTCTCTGCTACTACAATGGCGTATATATATAGAGAACTGAAACATTGTAAAGCCATCATTGAGTAAAGTTCTTCTAAATATACTGGCGGCTCTTACATCTTCTTTTTTCTCAGTGGGCAAGTCAAAAAATACGTATATCCACATAGCTCTATATTGATTAAATCTATTTGTAGTGATCATGACATGATGATTGACGGGTATTTTATTTTGCGCTTCTCTTGCATATAGCACATAGCTAGCGATGCTGTAGTTTGGCTCATACCGACCATGAGAGGACTTGTCCTTTTTCCAAATTGGGCGTCTATCTCTGCCACACCTAGTAATGTCATTCGAGCAGATTTACTCAAGAAAGTACCTACTTCGTACTCGCTATGTATCTCATGGACTATCAAATCCACAAATGGTCTGTAAGGCTCCATGATATCATCTGCTAGGCAATAGGCATTGTACTTATTCTTATGATGTATACCTAGAGTGGTAAGCAGCCCTGATGATACGAGAGACCTAGCTATCATGGCTCTTAGTACAGCATAGCCATAGTTCAGCAGATTGTTAGGTGGGTCGCCCATTCTGTCTCTTTTAAAGCCTTCAATATACTTTGACCAGTAGTATGCTGCAGCTTGGCCTTCTATATTGTCAGGATCACCACTCTGTACTCGCTTTGCTAGCACTTCCAGTCTTTTATATGGCTTATCTAGTAGCTGTAGTACCCTTTTTTGATTATTGATCTTAGCTATGATAGTTTGCTGCCAAAGATTCTTCTTGAGTGGTACAGTTGCTTCTATCTGATGTCGATATCGCTCACTCTGCTCAGAGTGCCCCTCCATAGGCAGCATCAGACTATGGGGCATATGACTATCATCACAGCTGAGTATAGCTGTTTTGTTTTGTTGTAGTGCTTTGATTAGATTATGGGTGATAGTGATTTGACTATTATCAAGCACTACTATGCCGATATCTTCTACCGCTCGAGTAACCTCTTTTTCTATTAGACCATCTATAGATCTATAGAATAGTTGACTATTCTTAAGGCTTAAATAGGCTGGACTACTAAAATAAAGTGTTTGTTTGATCATAAGTTACTTATACTCAACAACTACAATCAATTATTAATCCAAATTTTATATTATACTATCATAAATAACCCAATTTATCTAAATCTACAAATTCAAACTTTGATTTAATCATATGCCCATTATCTGCTCTTTCAAATTTATTTAAGACACTAAACTCTACCTTATCAATAATCGACCCAGCATAATTAACTGGAACAAAATAGCATTGATGCTTGCTAAAACTAACTACTTTATAAAAATTACCATCCTTAGTTTTTACCACATCATTTGGCGATAATGTTATTTTTCCAAAAACAATCTTCTCATTTTCAATTCCATTAACTCGCTGTTGTAAAACTTCAATAAAAGGTTTAGTGCTATTCTTATTAATAATATGTTCTTTAGTTTCATCATCAATGCCAATTTCAAAAAATAGATTAGTCCCTTTATCTGCCTCTACAAATTTTACTCCTTTCTCATTGGATTTGACTAAATTATTTTTTAATCCTAGTACCTCTTTGACTTTCACTTGATACACAGGCGTATTTCTCCCTTCGTTAAATTGAATTAGACCATTCACTGAAAATGCTTCTTCTGCATCTAGATCATACAACTCCAAATGATTAATCAATTGCCTCTTCAAATCCTCGTCTACTATCTTATGCAGTTGCTTGATAGTGACATTTTCGTCTATCTTCATCTTACTAGTAGAGTAGTCGCTATTGTAGTGTATTATATGGATTTTACTAAGATTTTTACTTTCTCTTTGGATTGGATTCTTCTTTAGGTATTTTTTTAATTCCTCGACATTCCCTCCAAGCTTAGATAGTATCTCCCTTACTTCTATTTTGATCATCCGATCAGCTATAGCGTCTATGTTTTTTATAGCTTCATTGATACTTACGTGTTTATACTCACGCAGAGTCACTTGACCAAATACTGTATCTTTGTGAAGTGACTTTCTTACTGCCCAGTGTTGAGGATGAGTAGCTTGCTTCACATATTTCTTTTTCCATGTACCATCAGATTGCTCCACGTACTTTTGGTAATAGTTAGTCGTCTTAGTAGCTACTCTTTTGTTCTGTCTGAATGAAGCAATGACTTTTGACAAAGTATCGAATGTATCTTGCGCTATATTTTGCCACGGAAGTTTATAAGATTTTCCTCTCGTACCTTTAGGGTCAACCTTAAGCAGTTTGGACTCTAAATTATACAAACGATTATTACTTCGTAAAGAGTTTTTATACTGTATATGACGACGAGTAGTACAGGCTACTACTAAAGCATCCAGAGCATGATGTCTATGATCTAATCTTTTCAATTCGTTTTGATAGCCAGATAAATGTAATTTATTGCCTTCTTTTCTGTAATAGTCTGTTGTATCAGTCATCTCATTCATTCTGATAAATCTCGGTGCCAGTATTCTTTTCCATACGTCGTGTAATCCCCAATCATTCTTAAGATCATTAGTGATGCCGCCTGCCATGGATATCAGATGCTTAGAGGTAGCTTCTTGTTCGTGCTCTTCTTTCACTATCGGATTAAGTAGCGAGAGTAATTTTTTATTAATATATCTGGTATTATTAAGTTGACGTTGAGTAAATCCTTCTGGTGGATCATAACTCATAAGGTTTTTGTACTTAGATCTATTAATCGCATACATGCGTCTAATCTGCTCCTCATATTGATCTTTAGTGAGTATAGTAGATCCATCCGATAGGGTTTCTCCTCCCCTATCACAGATAAATTTATACGCAGTAGCATTATCCTTTTCAGAATTGGCCACACGTTCGCAGATTACCTTATTATTAAATGAGTCATCGTAGTAAACAGACCTTGGTATTACGTGCTCTATTTCATACGCTGGAGTAAACAGCTTAGACAGAGGAATAGGGTTGCCCGTATACGGAGATAGGTACTTCTGCTCGAGCCATAATTTGTACCTAGTAAGTTCTGTCTTGGTAGGATCACCTTTTCGCCTTATCGCTTGTATGTCTTTGTCAATATCTTTTTGATTGACTACAGCACCTTCTTCATAGATCTTGAATATTTCAATATGTCCTTTGGAATGTGGATTGATATTAGATTGATCTTGCTGCAGCTCGCGAAGCATGGCTTTTGCCCTCTGATTACTTGCATAGTTTTGATTTCTTCTATCTGTTATTCTTTTTCTTTCGACACCTGACGATTTTAATTCTCTTGCCATCTCCACATGAATTTCATCTGGTCGTCCAAATTTTTCCCAAACAGCTTTTACTACTTGGAGTGTTTCTCGTATTATCTTCTCCGCAGTAGGATTACGTAAACTATGATTGGGTATTAGCTTACTTACATCAATATCATTTGGTGATGTATATCTGGCTAGGTCTATAGTTTCACTGTGTCTACCATATGCTAGATATACTGCCATATATTCAGGCATACTATTACAATCATCTACAGATTTAATATGTGCTAGCTGTTCTCTTACTCTATCAGATATATTATCATCGTATTCTGCATCTACTATCTTATCTATTCTTTGGAGGATATTTTTATGAACATTTTTTACTGCCCACATACTATCGACTCGCATAAGAGGTACAATTTTCTTTAGTGCTTTCACAGAGTATGATCCGTATTCTTTCTTGAAAGTCGAAACGTCAAGTATAGAAGGAATTAAATCAATTGGAATAGCTAATTTTTCATTTTCGATGGCACTCTTGAATTGCTCACTGTAGTCACCTAATGAATAGACCGAATGCCAAAGTCTATTTAACATCTCAGGAGCATCAAGCAATGTCTCCATTTCTTTAATCACATTTTTTTTCTTAGCCGCTTTCAAAAATGCTGCTCTCGTTTCATTTCCTTTTAACTTAGCACCTTCTTCATAATTAAATCTATAATGAGTCGAATTAAGCCCAATAGCTTTGAGAATTTGTTTTTCACTTAGTTCAGCAGAAGAATTAAAAGCGTGAAATAAAGCAAGCTTTTTTGATGAATCAAGGACCTCACTAGTTATATCAACATCCTGACGAAGTATACCACTGTTATCTTTCTGTTCTTTCTCTATTACTCTAAGGTTGTGTATCAGTGACCATATTCTATACTCTTGATATAGTGGATGTGATTTGGCAGCAGCCTTGACAGGTTTCTTGCTTATACTACCATCTTTAGCTTTGATATAATAAAATTCATATTTACAGTTCGATATAAGATGTTTCTTTGTTTTTAGTGGGCGTTGATAATACATAATATCATTAACCAATAAATGCTGCAAGTCACGCTTCAAAAGGTTTTCTCTATGTCCTACATTATGTTTATATAGCTCATTGACTGCGTCTTCAAGAATTATTTTATCGCTGAATTCTTTGTGGTGTTCTATTTGCTGATCCAATATTTTATTGAGTTCCTCTTTATAGAACTTCCTATCAATTGTATGTACCTCCTTACCTCTGATCTTAGAGCTAGGGTCTTGTAAAAGTTTTTCAAAAATATACTCAGCCACTGTTACATTTCCGCCCTCGATTTGCTGTTCAGTTTTCTTTTTACGTAGTGTCCAATCATTAGGGTCAGGATTAGACAAAATTACTTTTACTTCTCCTTTGACATTTTTTTCTGTAACAATAAATTCAATTTGTTTGCCTATCCAATCAGGTACCTCTTTGGTGGAATAAAGTCCTACTATATCATCTCTAAGTGTAATTTTCAAGGCTTTCTTTCCTCTAACATCATCATTAAGATCTTCAATCTCATCTACAATAGAACTCACAAAACTTTGCTGTCCATCAGTTTCTAAAGCGTCATCACCTCTTAATTGAAAATATCCTCTCTTAGTATTGAAATGTAGTATTACCCAAACTAATTCTTGAGTAGATATTTTCTCTGTTAGTGCCTTGACTCGTAGATAATAAACCGTCCAATCATGAGGCACCGATTTTTGTTTTGGATTCTTAGCCTGGAACAAGCCAAGCATTTCTTGATAAGCAGACTTAAATTTGAAATGATATTTTCCATCAACCAATTCGTATGCATAGGAAGAGATGTGATTTGGCATCCATTCCTTATCTATTAAGCCCGCACACTTAAGCACTCTCACAAGCCTTTCTCTTCTCTTAAGTTGCCGGTCTTTTAAACGCCTAACGCCCCTATAATGGGTACGAGCTGCAGTTGCAGACTCAAGATTACCTTTATTAAAATCTCCAATCTCCTTCTGATCCATTGGAATAATCCTACTACCCATACCAAGTATCTTACCTTCATGAGCTTCTATATCTTGCTCTATCATTGCCCAACCTACCGAGTTGGTCCCCGTATCTAATCCTAATATCCTTTTCATATGCTAAAAAATTTAAAAACTAATATAACTATTCTTTTTAATTTAAATAAATAGTTATATTTGATTACATTTTGAAGTTAATCATAATAAGGCTTATGCCGTAGTGAAAACTAACCAGGTGGGGAAACTCACCTTTTTTTATCCCCATATTTTAAATTTATTTTCACTTAATCACCCAAAAATGTGCTTTATCCATAGGCGCTAGTTAGGTTGAAAGTATATATCATTTAAAAAGAAATTATCTAATTAATATATTTCATGCACCTAAGTGATTTGTGACATCTAATTGAGGATGCACTGCTCGGTATTTTTATAAAAATGAAAACTAATACGACAGAAATAAATTAAAACCTATATTATGAAAAAAGGTGCAATTCTGCTATTGTGTTTTTTTGCTGCAATTAATTTTTCAACTGCCCAAACTGAATCACAGACACTCGATTTTTTAAACTCAAAACTAATATCTCATGGAATAATCCTTATAGACGATATAAGGCTTAATCATTCTGTAAGCACAGTTATCGACTCTTTATCCAACAAAAAAGCTATTCAAATCAGTTTAATACTTAATGATTCGGAAGCAGGCTGCTATATATTCCTTCCAGAAAATGTAATTTCAATTGAGACAGAACGTACTCGAAATGGAACCCTCAATTTAAAGATCATAAGCCCTAAAAAATTAATTTCATTTGCTTGTGTAGATAAAGAACCAATAGTTTATGTAAGAGAAGGTCCAATAATACTCGACACATCTGATAAAGAAGTACAAAAAATCAAAAAAGCATTAGAGCATCTGTTAATAATAAATGGCGGATCTTTAGTTGATGATGATTTATTTAAAGACGAGAATATGACTAAAATTGATGAAATTCGAGAGCGTATGCTGAAATCGATTTTAGAAAATGACAACAAGAAATAGTGCTTATTTGCTATACGTCATTCTACATTTTGGTTAGGTATTAACTCTTTCTAACAACAACAACAATAAGGGCAACCTCAGTTGTTCAATCTTTTTTCAAAAGTGAGATATTACTTTTTCACTTATTTGGTCTACTGTACCTCTTAAATAGATTTATCTTTAACAATTCTGTCATTATTGTCTACTCGTTTTAAACTGTCTCTAAGGGTATTGTACAATGTGTTTGTTTCTATTGTAATCTTATTCACTGTATTAGATCAAATAAAGTGTGTTTCTATAGTACTTTAAGGTTATATATCATTGAAAGAATAGTATAACATTTGTACAACTAAATTGAACATTACAAATGACATTTAGACAACAATAAATTGATAGTTATGCGAACTATGTAGTGTGTAATTGTCACAATATGATAGTATATATACAGTTCATTTTGTGACATTAATAAAAACATCCATTTTGTTGCGTATGCGCTCCTTGTAGAGTTTTTTGGTACTATCTAGTTGGTATTTCTCAACAATCCTATTAAACGCCTCTCTGTCCCTCTGGTGGCGTTTTCGTATCAATTGTGGTTGAGTACTTTTAGAGTAATTCTCCCAATATTTTGGATTAATCATTTTGGACCATACTATTTGATCTTTATGACTCAATACCGTAGAATCAAACTCATCAATGAATAGTAATTTATCGTATGCAAATAGCAGATCATCCGCTAAGACTTTCAATAACTTAGGATCGACAAGATCCGATAGATAGTATATTCCCATCTTGTTTAGATACTCTGATCTAATGACTTTCTTTTCAAATCTCATTTTATGGGTATTCAATTTTTGCTAACGTGTTGGCTAAACGGATATTTTGACCTGTTCCACCTATAACTTGGCTTAACATTAAAAATGGGAATTGCTTATATAATTATATGTACAACATTTTACTTTTTAAATTTTCCATATGTATACTCTATAACGATTTCTTTAGCTACTTTATAATAAGTAATTTTTGCTTTTATACTTGGTGAAAAATTACTATTATATTTAAGAGTAAGATTTTCAGACAAAAGAAAATCTTTTACGTTTACAATTTTTTTCCAGTTTGGGCTTTTGTTAAGAAGTCTATCAAATTTTGACATAGACTTCCATTCCGTATTATGTATGGTTAGTAACTCACTTATACAGTATCCATTTATATCCAAACTGTTTTTTTCAGTTTGACCATCTACTTCATTAAATGCATCACCATATTTAAATGAAATTAAACTAGCAGTATTTTCAAAAACTTGACACTCTTCATCCAATTGACATTCATTTATTAGATAATCTTTAGTTTGACCCAAGTTTGCTTGCCCAAAAGAAACAAGTGGAATAGATAATAATAAGAGTAGGGTTAAAGAATGTTTCATTGTGTCTTCAATTAATTAATTAATTGTTTCACTAAAAATAACACAAATTTTGACAAGAAGAGAAACACTTAACATACCATAGATCATATCTACGAATTATTCGTGCCATCTATCTTAGAAAGATATTTTAGAATTATGTAAATTATATGCTTTATAGGTGAGGGAATATGGATTGAACATTTGATAACCCCTATTGGTTATTAAAACCGTTAACTTCCTATCACCCTTAAGTCCGTTCCAATCACTGACTCTAATATGCTGCACTTCTTCTTGTATAATATCGCTTCGTATTTCTTTATTTAATTTCTCCTGGTTTTTAGATATCAATTCAATCCTCGTTCTTTTTTTATAGCATCATAAGCTTCTTGAACTTTCAAAAACTTTTCTTTACCCATTTTTTGTTGGGCCTCACTCAGGTCGCTCAATTTATCTGGATGGTGCTTCATTGCCATTTTACGGAAGGCTTTTTTTAATTCTGCATCCGAACAAGACGATTCCAATTCCAATATTTTATAATACTGCTTTGGCTCTTTGTAGAACATCGCTTTTATGGAAGACAGGTCGTTTACATTGATGTACATGTAGCCCCCAATTCTCTCAATCATAGATACCTCTGTCGCGTCTATATGGCCATCTGCCATAGAAATTCCGTACAAGAAGTGAATCAGTTGCAAACGCTGTGCGTGCGGTAGTTGCTTGTCAATTTGCAAACAAATTTGACGCAGCGAAACCTGATTTCCATTGATGATGTGTTTGAATACCTTAAAACTTTCTTCGGCTCTTTTGACTCCAAACATTTGTTTGAATTGCGCTCTCACGTAATCCAACTCACGTTGATCAATCTTTCCGTCTGCTTTAATTACATAAGCAGCTAAAACCAGT
>Ga0228652_1001091_pt1 | contig 10863 bp, 8 predicted proteins | sample 64DmetaG_FD_183030 | JGI IMG/M metagenome (GOLD analysis project Ga0228652, IMG submission 183030) | Seawater microbial communities from Monterey Bay, California, United States - 64D | ecosystem: Environmental > Aquatic > Marine > Coastal | place: USA: California | collected 2016-10-05
CCTAAGTGGATCGACTATAACTATTACAGGTATGGAACAAATATCATCTCTAGAAGTAAATCCCGTGGCAATTGGCCAAACTAACAATACTTTAATAATTTATCAATGGCGTATTAAAACACCATGTCAACAAAACCCAATAGTTCAGTTGAACGATATTAGACTAGGTCCTAGTGCTGAAAATGCTAAATGTGAATGGGATGATATGTCCGCATATTTGTTAGCAGATCCTGAAGGATGTAATCCTCAAAGTGACAACATCACTAACGCCGGAAACTACATGCATTGGGCGAAGAATGAAACACTAGGAGTAGGAACTCAAGTATACCTTAGTAATGGAAATCCACAATATGAGGGTTGGTTTTGGTATGCCCCAGATGGTCTTATCCGAGCAGTTGGAGTTCCTGGTGCATATACCGGTTTCGAATCCAATCCTAATATGTACATAGGTAAATCAGAAAGCGGAGTAATTACTTACTTTGAATATCAAACAAACGTAACTTGCTAAGATGACATTAAACGAATTTGAACAACAACTAGAAGGTTTTGGCCAATCACTGACGGACATTAGTGCAATCCTATTACAGATTGCAGGTCCTATTGTAGATGATATTAAAAGCGGAGCACCAGTAGACACAGGAGCCCTAAAACAATCTGTACAAGCAAGAGTACAAGGTGACTCTCTTTTTATAGAGATGTTGTATTATGGTATGTTCCAAAACTTTGGTGTTAACGGTACCGAAGGTAGAGTGGCAACGGAAGTTCCGTTTGGAGTAAGTGAAAGACCTACATCTGAACCCTTCTATGAATTTAAACAACGACGATTTGGTCTACCTTCAAGAGGTTTCTTTGATGTAGACTTAATTACAGAAATAGTAGCCGACGGAGTGGCTCAACAATTAACTCAAGAATTTTAATATGGCATCAACAGTTTCATTAACACAATCACCAGGAGACTATAACCTAGCTTATGGCCCTAACCCTGTTACACTAAGTAATTTAACAACAGGAGCTACTAAATTTGTTTTACAAGTTAGAACATTAGGTGGTACCATCCTAGCAGACATTAGACAAACAGCAAACTCACAAGGTAAAGCTATCTTTGATATACAAAACATCTTACAGACTTATGTACATGTATCACCTATTGATACAGAACTATTAGGTTTAGGTAGTGTCTCACCCGCTAACTTACAAAACTCTGAACAAGAAGTAGAACAATACATCTTAAGAATAGGAGATGAAACTAGTGGTGTAGTAGATCTTAGACCACAATCCTATGGTCCTTATAATGTAATAGGTGGAAAGAAACCATGGTATGATTTAACATGGCAAGAAGGCCCTTATCAAGGTGCAATACAAGGTGATGATTCAAATCCACCATGTACTAACATCTATTCAAACGGTCAACCACTGAGTGACTTTACCTCATATATTAGAGGTAGTGAACTAGCCACAATGGGTGTAGCTGCTCCTAGTTCAATTGGTATTAATACTAAGGTACAAATACACGATGTCTTTGCATCTGACTTACATACTGTTAGTTACCTTAATCCTCTTTATACTGGTGGCTTACCTAGTCCACCTGCATCAGCACAAGGTATCGAAGGATTTAGAATTACTACTTATGAAAATGATGGAACAGTAGTAGATGATGTAATTATTCCTAATGTTGTAGCAAACGGTGGTGGTCCTAATATAGACTATGGTGATGGTAACCAACCTCAAAATAATACAGCAGTAATTACAGCAGGTCTTGGTCCACAAAACCTAGTTAACTTCACATATACTGATGGTTTACTTAGTGTTAATTTTACACTAGACCCTGCAGTAGCCTACTATTACGTACAAACCGTAGCATGGACACCAGGAACTTGTTTAGCTACATTTACTGGTTATACTGACGAATCAATTCATTGGGTTCAGATGTACAGAATCTATGGTAGAGGTGCAGTATATAATAATACAGGTTGTTTAGATTATGATAACATACAATTCTCTTGGTTAAACTCGTATGGTTTTAGAGACTATTATACATTTACCAAAAAGAATGTAAGATCAACAAAAAGAAAGGCTAATAACTTCTTAGCTAACACAGTAGATTACAATGGCGCTAACTACGCAACTACGTCTGGTGCTAGAGGTTTTACTACTTACTCACAAGAGATACAAGAAACCTTTACAGCTATGACAAGATATCTATCAGACGAAGAAGCAGATTACTTAGAAGGTCTCTTTAACTCACCAGATGTTAGAGTTAGACTAGGACAATCGGCTCCTGCAGGTTATGAGGCTTTTTTCTTTGGTTGTAATATTACTTCAACAAGCTGGACTGAAAAGTCTTATAGAAAAGATAAACTATTCCAATATGAAATTAAGTTTAAACTAGCTAACAACCTGAAATCACAAAGAGGATAATATGATTCAATTAAAAGTATACGATGATTCAAGGCGACTTGATCAATATTGGTTAGATCTTTACGAGACTCAACCTATCAAACTTAACCTATCTGTAGAAGATATTACAAATGCAGAGGCTAAGTCAGTATTTAGTAGAACACTTAGAGTTCCTGCAACTAGTGCCAATAATGAATTCTTTAAAATGGCATTCTTAGTTGACGGTATTGATTATGATGTTACTGTTAAGAAACCTGCAGAAATCATAGTAGATGGTGCAGAGTTTAGACAAGGACACATTAGATTACAAAGAATCTTTGTTAATGGTTCACAAGATAAGATAGACTATGAGATTATATTCTTAGGTGAAACGAGAGACTTTTCGAGTGCTATTGGAGATGCTACAATGTGTAGTCTTAATATTACAGACTTATCACATACAGTAAGCTTTGATGAGCTTGCTAAAAGCTGGTCAGCATATCCTTCAACAACAAAGTGGGATCCTATAACTGAAAACTTCATTTCACAAACACCTACATTAACAGATGGTCTTAAGAATGGAGATGTTCTATATCCTCTAATCGACTTTGGTAATACTTATGACGATGCAGGAGCTGTACAAGAAGCCAGAATATCTCTACATGGTTCTAATAACTTTACACAAGGCCCTGAAAATCAAGTACTTAAGTCCTTAGATTTAAATAGGTTTAAACCTATGATTAGAGCTAAAAGACTAGTAGATGAAATATTCTCAAATGCTGGTTATACCTTTACAAGTGTATTCTTTGATAGTGATCAATTTAAACAACTATATGTAAGTGCCTTTGGTAATGAATCGAGAGTAGATCTTGATTTAGATTCTAACTCAAATAATATTATGTTAGCTAATGATACGACTACACAACAAGTAACAGGTAGTGGACTTAATGATATCATAGTTAATGACTCTGTTGCCGATCCTTCAAGTGGTAATACATTTACATCTGATGGTAAGAACTATCAGTATTCAAATACTAGTAGTAAATATGTAGCGCCAGTTACAGGTAGTTACATTTTTCAAGCAGATGCACAATACCTTGGTTGGTTTGATTACTATGATAATCCACAAACAGGTTCACCAATAGATGCTAGACTCTTATTAACTAATTCTATAGGTTCAACAGTATATGCAACTGGTTCATATAATAGTGGTGGTATTAATACACCTGTGCTTCTTACAGTACAAGGTATTATTAGTTTAACAGCAGGTGATCAAGTTCACTTAAAGTTAGAAACTAACGGTCCTATTAGTCAAGCACAAGTTAATCTTTCAAGATTTGAAACTGTCGCTGCACCAGGAGCCTCGTTACCTACTGCAAGTTTAGATTGTGACTATAAGCAAATAGAATTTATAAAAGATCTATTAACTACATTTAGACTTGTAATGAGTCCAGATCCTGCAGATAGTAGAAACTTTATCATTGAGCCATTTGTTGATTACATTGCATCTGGTGATCTGTACGATTGGTCAGATAAACTAATTAGAGATAAAGATTTTATAATAGAACCTCTATTTAACACACAGTCAGATCAAATAGAATTTAAACATAAAGAAGATGGTGACTTTATTAACACATATCACCAACAAGCCTATAAAAATACATTTGGTTATTTACAGTTTGATAGTGGTAATGAGTTGCTAAAAGGTACTCGAAACATAGAGACAAATTGGGCTCCTACTCCTGTTACACAAATAGAAGCAGCTGGTGATACGGCTAGGTTTATTATACCTCAATTAACTACACGATCTATTTCTACTAATAACAATTTAGAGCACCTACCAATTAAACCTAAAACAAGATTCTTATACTATAATGGATTACAAGAAATCTTAACTAATACTAGTCATTGGTATATGGTTGGCATGCCACAGAATGTTAATGGTTTAGACTATTATCCTATGGTTAGTTACTATAATGAATGGCCAATGACAGTTGACTCGGAAGTCCTAAACTGGAATGTAGACATACCCTACTGGGGAGATAATGTAAGTGGATATAATGGTTTAATTACTCAAAGAAGCTTGTACAATACATATTGGTCAGGTTATATTAATTCATTATACGATAAGAATGCTAGAAGAATCACTGCATACTTTACTCTTAACAATGTAGACCTACAAACATTCTCATTTGATGATGTTATTTTTGTAGATGGTACGTATTATAGACCTGAAAAGATTAACGATGCACAAATAGGAGAAACAGGTCCTGTTAAAGTTCAATTAATTAAACTATTAGATTATGTAGCAACACCAGTTAGCGATGCAGCACTTAACTTTACTGCTACTCCTCAAGGTCCTTCATGTTTTAATGGTTCGAATGGACAAATTACTTATGTATTTAGTGCACCTCTACCTCAATTCCCAGTTAGTTGGAGTTCTAGTAGTGGTGATAGCGGTGTATTTAACATTAACCCTGGTCTAATAGATAACATAACACCTGGAACTTACTCAATTACAATAACAGATAATGTTGGTTCAACCTCAACAGATACTATTACAGTGCCACAGTCTAGTGCAAGTGAATTAAGCTCATCAGCAAACATTACAGAACCTTCTGATTGTTATACATCAGATGGAGCAGTAACTATTTCAGGAGTTGGTGGAACTGCACCATACACTATCCTATGGTCTGATGGTAGTACTAGTTTAACAAGAACTGGATTAGCAAGTGCTACATATTCTTATGTACTTACAGATAGTGTAGGTTGTGAAACTAGTTTAACCTCAGTCTTAGTTAGTTGTCAAGTAGTAATTCCTACATCAGATATCTCATACATTAGAGAATATACTGTTGGTGGTGTATGTCAAGGAGAAACACAAGCTGATGATATAGATGTAGTAGTTATTAGAGTTGACTCTGGAAATTCAGAACCTACTGATGGATGGTATTGTTATGATGGAACATGGGCGACCCTACAATCAGTGTATGGAACTGCTCAAAATACATTAGTTCAAATGGATCAAGATAATACATGTGTCAGTGATGGTGGAAATGATTGGTTCTATAGTGCTACTAGCTTAGGCGATGCAATAAGAGAACCGTTTGATGGCTGTTTCTGTCCAAACAACAATGGTTTTGAATTCTTTAACAATACAATCGGTACAACACCTTACATTTTTGTAGCAACAATATAAACTAAAAGATATGATATTAGGAGACCAAGAATTTCAACAAGCATACCAGCCAATCTTTGATTTAGATTGGCATGGTTACGACCTATACTTAGTAGGTAGTTTAACTAACTCAGAATCTAGTAATGATATAGATGCTATCATAGTGGGTCCTTACGATCCACCTAAGGTGTTAGAACTCTTAAAAGGTGTAGAACAATGCGGACCATGGGATATTGCATACAATGGCGAAGTCTACGAACCTTTCACAATGGGAGATCCTGTTAAAAGAATACCATTAGGTAAATCGAAAGATAGGTTTAAACTTAAAGGTAATCCTAGAAAGGATCAACATGGTAGAAGAGGTGTATGGCAAGATGGCATCTATTGGATTCAATGGGAATTACCATGTGCAAAGCGAATCGAAAACCCAGAAAGATATGCTGATGACATTCAGCTAATTCAAAATGGTCAACAATTATATTTCTAAATAGTATGGCAGCAGAAGAAGTTAAAATCACATTTACCATTGATGGTATCGAGAAAGAAGTAAAGTCCGTAGAGGAATTACAGAAGGAGATGAAGAATCTCGGTAAAGAAACCAAGAAGGTAGCTGAAGAGAATTCTATATTAGCGAAAGGTAAGAAAGCCTTTGCTGATATGAAAGCAGGTATTAAAGGAGCAACAGCCGGATTTAAAGGTCTTAAAGGTGCAATTGCAGCTACAGGACTAGGTGCTCTCCTAATTATACTTACTTCGTTATTTAGTTACTTTAAGAATTCAGAAGAAGGAAGTAGAAAGCTAGCCATCGCAATGGAAGCACTAGGAATTATTACCGGTAAGGTAATGGATTTCTTTGCTATGTTAGGTGAGAAAATCATGTGGGCATTCACTTCTCCTAAAGAAGCTCTAATGAGCTTTGCAGATGCCATTAAAGAAAATATAATGAACAGGTTTGAAGGTCTCTTAGAACTCATCCCTGCACTTGGTAGCGCTATAAAAGAGCTGTTTAGTGGTAACTTTAGTGAAGCTGGAAAGATTGCAGCAGATGCAGTAGGTAAAGTAGTGTTAGGAGTAGAAGATATTACAGACAAAGTAGGCGATGCAATAGAAGCCACTGTAGAATTTGGTAAGACCGTAGTAGCTGAAGTTAAAGAAGCAGTTGAAGTTGCAGGTAAATTAGTAGATCAGTTTAGAGGTATTAGAGATGCACAACAAAAACTGATAGTTGATAACGCACTCCTTAACAAAGAGATGGAAACTCAACAAAAGATTGCTGAAGATACCAATAGAACTTACGAAGAAAGAAAAGAAGCCTTAGAAAAAGTAGGTGAAGCACAAGTTAAACTTGCAGAGAATCTTGCTGAACAAGCTCGTTTAGAAGAAGAGAACTTAAGGTTACAAATCTCACAAGAAGGTAACTATGACAAGAGAGAAGAATTAGAAACTTCATTAGCAGAAGCTATCGCTACACGTATTGATGCAGAGACTGCCTTAGAAACCAGAAGACTTGATGCACAAAAGATAACAGCAGAATTAGAGAACGAAGAAATAGCTAGAAAGCAAACTATACGTGATAAGCTAGCTGAAATGGAACTAGAAGATGTAGAGAATGAATTTGCTAAAGCACAAGCAGAATTAGAATTAGCACAGCAAAAAGATTTAGAAGAACTTGATAGACTTAAGGCTACTGAAGAAGAAAAGCAAAAAGTAAGAGAGTTCTATGATGGTAAGTCAAAGAAACTTAACAAAGAAAAAGCTAAGTTTGATGAACTGTTACAAAAACAAGTAACTGAAAATAATTTACAATTAGCAGCAAGTGCATTTAGTGCTATTGCTAACCTTATTGGACAAGATAGTGCAGCAGGTAAAGCAGCCGCAATTTCAGCAGCTACTATTTCTACGTATTTAGGAGCTCAGAAAGCATATACATCTCAAATGACACTAACACCAGACTCACCTATACGTGCTGCCTTAGCTGCAGGTGTAGCTGTTGCAACTGGTTTAGCAAATGTAAAAGCTATTGTAGCTACTAAAACACCAGGTGGTGGTAGTGCAGGTGGTGGATCTACCCCTAGTACACCATCTATACCTACATTCGATCCAACAGAAGCTATCGCAGCAGCAGCTGGAGACACAGATATAGATAATACAGTAGGTCCTGAATCCGTTGCTAGTGGTGGCGGAACTGCAGGAGTTATTAAAGCTTATGTTGTAGCAGAAGATATGACTAGTCAACAAGAAGCAGATGCAAAAATTAATGATTTAGCAAGATTATAATATGAATAAGATAATAGAATTAATGATAGACTGGGAAAACCTTGAGTTTGAAGACTTAGGAGTTGATGTTATGTCTATCGTCGACAGACCAGCTATTGGTGTAAACTTTTTAAAATTTGAAGATGAGTTCCTAAAAGACAATCCATGTCAAAGTGGTTATGTTGCTTATGGAACTAAGAATAAGAATGGTAGAGAAGTACCTAATTGTATTCCAATCGAAAATAATATGGAGTTTGAATCCTATAACGATTATCCAGAAAGTGCAAAGAACAATGCACAAAGAGCCTTAGATTGGGCAGAAGAGAATGGATGGGGTAGTTGTGGAACTGATGTAGGTAAACAAAGAGCAAATCAACTTGCAAAAGGTGAGAATATATCAGAAGATACTATCGCTAGAATGGCAAGTTTTGCTAGGCATAAGAAGAACTCTGATACACCATATTCTGAAGGCTGTGGTAAACTAATGTGGGATGCTTGGGGTGGAACCAGTGGCATCGAATGGGCTCAGAACAAGCTTAAAACTATAAGACAAGAGCAGATAGAACAATTCATATTACAAATGGCCGCTGATAGTGGTGAAACCCTAGATATGGAGAACACGGTATTTATTGATGGTACTAAAACTAACTTTGAAAATGTTGGTGATTATTTAAAAGGTATCGTTGGTTTAGATATTCTTGGTAGACAAGATAAAGATAAAGAACCAGAAACTAAATATAGATATGCTGGTCCAAGTGCACAGAGAAACTTCTGTAAAGCTATGTTACGTATGAATAAGATCTATACAATGGAAGAATTAGATCGCATGAGTCTTTCTATCAATACTGGATTCAGACATGATGGTCAAGCCTACTCAATATTTGATTTTAAAGGAGGCAACTTTTGCAAACATTATTGGGAAGAACTAGAAACATATAAAGAAGGTAGAGAAACTGTAGTTATTAATAAAGGTAGAGTTAGTGGCCAAGGTGGTAGAACTATGAATTCAATGCCAAGAGGTGGAGCTTTCTCTACAGAATTTAGATTCTCTGATGACGATGAGATGATAGTCGTAGGTCCATGTATGATACCTGATCAAATGATCCTAAGAAAAGACGAAAAAGGTAATCCTTTCCATGTATTCTTCGCTAAAGATACCGTAAAGAAAATAGCACAAAAGTTTTTCGAATATAATAAACAGAACAATACTGACATCAATCACGATGACGATATAACACAGAACAATACATTACTTGAATCCTGGATCGTTGAAGATCCTGATATGGATAAGTCTAAGTCTTTAGGTTTTAATGTACCTAGCGGTACTTGGATGGCCTCGTATAAGATTAATGATGTTGGAACGTGGAACAAAATCAAAGAAGGTGACCTCAATGGATTTTCAATCGCTGGTAACTTTATTGAAAAAGCTAGTAAAAAATAATATGAATGATATCAAAGATACAGCTGCAACAGTAACTACAATAGCCGGTGGCGGAATGGCTGTTATGGGTATTAATGAAATACTTACGCTTGCACTGTTAGTCACAGGTATAGCGCTTAATATAATTCGTATTAGAGCTATTAATAAAGACAAAAAAGAGAAGTAAACCACTCTCCCTCTTCCTTCCCTCCTCTCCTCCTTCGTGGCTTTTGTCAATCGAAGCAAGATATATATTTCTAGTTGTCTAGATCAACCTAGATAAGTTAACTTAAAAATACATTTAACCGTATGACAGTAAATGACGCAATTAGTAAGCTTAGAGTAATGCTCGGAGCTGCTACAGAAACTGTGGTTGAAATGGAAACCGAAGAAAAAGTAGAAGAAACAGTAGAGATAAAAGCTGCTGAAGCTACTTTAGTTGATGGAACCGAAGTGTACACTGAAGGTGAATTACAAGATGGAGCAATCCTATTTGTAAGAGCTGGAGAAGGTGCATCAGAAGATCCATTCGCACCAGCCGGAGTTCATGAAACTACAGAAGGTCTATTAATCACTGTAGGTGAAAATGGTGAGATCAGTTCTATTGAAGAACAAGCTCCCGAAGTTGAAGCTTCTGAAAAAGAAAAAGAAGAAGTAGAAATGGAAGAAGAGATTGTTAAAGAAGAAGAAGTGAAAAAAGAATTCGACGCTGAAGAATTATTAGAAGGCGTAGCTAATCTTTTACAACCATACACTGAAGAGATTAAGGAACTTAAAGAAGAACTATCAGTTCTTACTTCAAGATTTAATGACGTAGCTGACGAACCAGCTGCAAAAAAGGTCCGCAACACCTTCTCCCAAGATGCAGCAACCCAAAAATCCTTAACTGAAAGAAGATTAGAAAATCTAATTGCAATCAGAAAAGGTAAATAAAAATTTAAAAATACAATTTAATTATTATGGCATTTGATTTAACTGCACTAAGTGCATACACAGATGAGAATTCTTTAGACTTAATTGCTAAAGCAGTTCTGAATACTGACCTAATGGGAGAGATCGATTTAAGATCAGGACTTTCAGCTGGAACAGTAGCTATCAACCTTATGGATGGTGACTTAAACGTTGCTGACCTAGCATGTGGTTGGAACCCTAGTGGTGATGTAAACTTCTCGCAAGTAGATATCGTTATTAGAGATAAACAAGTAAAACAAGATTTATGTCCTGACCAACTTCGCGATTACTGGGTTTCTCAGAGAATGTCGGCAGGTGCAAACCAAGAATCTGTACCTTTCGAAGAAGTAATCGCTGATTACTACGTAAAGAGAATTTCTAAGTACAATGAATCTTTCTTAATTAGCGGTGACGGTACTGCTACAGGTATTAAAGATCAAGTAACTGGAGCTAATGGTGCTACTGTATCTGCTAACCCAGCTGCATTCACACTAGCTAACGCTGTAGATCAAGCATTAAACATTTTTGATGCAGTAAATGAAGCTTCTAAAGATCGTGAAGATTTAATCATGATTATGTCGCCCGCGGCGTTTAATGTTCTAAGAAGATCACTCGTAGCGCAAAATTACTACCATTACGATCAAGGAGACGGAAGATCTTTTGAACTTCCAGGAGCTAATAT
>Ga0228652_1001124_pt1 | contig 10639 bp, 10 predicted proteins | sample 64DmetaG_FD_183030 | JGI IMG/M metagenome (GOLD analysis project Ga0228652, IMG submission 183030) | Seawater microbial communities from Monterey Bay, California, United States - 64D | ecosystem: Environmental > Aquatic > Marine > Coastal | place: USA: California | collected 2016-10-05
ATGGTGATATTGTAGATACAGCAACCGGAGTTGTTCTTACCTTTGCAATATCAATTACACCAGAAGTTACTACTACTTCACCTAGTTGATTCAAATCAGGATATAATCCTATAATATCCGAATCAATACCAGCTGAAATTTCAGCAGTTTCATAACCCAAATAAGAAACAATAAGAATTGTTCCTTCTTCAACATCGATACTAAATGTTCCATCAAAACCAGTTACAGTTCCATCCGCCGTTCCTTGAACGATAATGGTTGCTCCTGGTAGAGGGTCATTAGTTTCGCTGTCAATTACTTTTCCACTAATTTGTGCAAAAGTAGTGATACTCATTAAGAGCATCAATCCAACTAATAATAGTTTTCTCATAATAATTGTTTTTAATTAATTAAGTTAAATTTTAGTAACCTATACCTATTAGGTATTTTATGTCCTGTTACTAAGAAGGACATTCGTTTTTATTAAAATTAATAGTATCTGTTTTATAGAAAGTTACTCTATCAGCGGTTGCTGTAGAGTTTGTAAAATAGTTGTTATCTTTGTAATTTGTAAAATTTATAATATAAGTTTCACTCATCTTTGTATAAGTATTTAAGGTTTATAAAAAACGAAGATTGGTTCAAATTTATATGCCTTTCCTTCGTATTGAACTGAATTTTTTATTCCACTCTTAGATGGGTCTAATCCAACCATTCGTGTCATTAACATTTTAAGTTTACCTTTATATTCACAACCTAATTCATTTAAGATATCAATTGAATCTTGTTCTAATGGATAGTAAATTGATTTACCGATTTTAATATCTGCAATATTCCATAGTATATATCTATCGTTTTTAAGATATTCATAGATTGTTGTTAGAGTAGGTCTTAAAAAGTTATCTCTCCAATCTTCATATTCACCATAAGCTTTGAACGATTGATTCTCATCTTGTGAATATTGTTCTCTATTAAAGTAAGGAGGTGAAGTAAATGAAATATCTAATTTACCTTTATACTTTTGAAACTTAGGATTGTTTGAGATTAATTCTGAACCATTTTGAAATAACTCATAGGTGTTACCTTGTGGTGTTACATCAAAGAATGATGTAAGTTTATCTGAATAATCATCTACACAATTATCATTATAAAACTTAGCCATGTACTCATAACGAGAAATACCTTCTTCATTTAAGAAGTTATCAGGATTAGGGTCTGTACCAACATAGTGAATTTTCTTACGAGAACTCATTGCTCCTAAGATTCTACCACCCCAACCACTTGATGAATCATAAATATGTAATGGTTCATCATCATCTATATGTTTAGTATAGTTTTCATAAATCCATTTAGCAGTTAATGCTGGGAAGTTTACTGCTGGTTGTCCACAACTTAATCTAAATACTTGTAATATTTTTGGAAAGATACCATCTGTTTTATCATACCAACGAATTAAATATTTATAAGTAGTAACAGTTCCTGCATCAGATGTTGTTGAATCAACTATCTCACCTAAATTAGAAGTTTGAGTTGTATTTAAATACCCCTCATCAACTAATTTATTCACTTCATCTGCAGACATATACAAATTACCATATCCAACAAACTCTTCATTGAATGTACCATAATTTTCTAATGTAGATGATTTAGCCTTTGCAAGAACAATACTTAAATTTTTATATTTTCCTTTAAAAACTTTATCATTATGAACATCTTTTACAAATTGAACTATATTTTGTCCAGTCCAAAAAGGATTTTCATCTTTCTTATCAACAATTGAACGAGACCAAGAGTACATTGAATCTCTTTTAACTGCTCGTTTCATTATTTTAACAAACTTATCTTCTAACGTAGGGTCTGAAAAATGGTCATAAATAGATAAACCACCATCTGCAGATTTACCTGTTGATATCTTAGTTTTTAACATTGTAGGAAAAAACTGATTTACAACTGATGCATCTTTATTAAAGTTTTTAATGATACCCAATGATTCTGTATCATCAGTTACATCTTTAATCCAATAATTAGATGGATTAGATTTAAGTTTCTTAAACTTTTCAATAATACCATCTTCATCTCTACCAATTACTGGTGGAGTTCCTCTTTCATCCCATTGTGTAGTAACCTCTTTACGGAGTAAACGAGCCCATACCACAAACTCATCATCAGTCATTTCTAACAACTGATGATAAGTAGTATTGGATTTAAACTCGGAAAACTTACTTCTTTCGTAAAAGTGTTTATCACTCATTAAGCTTGTATTTCTACTAAATAATAATTTGATTCGTAGTTATCGATTGAAAAAGAGATATGTGATAATCCTTGAGATGAAATCTTTAAAATTGCATCAGTAGCCTCTTTGTTTGCAACTAGTATCTCTTTTAAGTATGTTGCCGAAAAAGAAATTGGGTCAACATCTTTTTCACAAGTACAGTCAACATCTATGTTAATTCTGTTTGTGTTAATATTTGAATAACCTAAAATAATTTGACCAGCACCATCTTTACAAGTAAATGTAAAGTTATTCTCATCAGCTAAAGCACCTTTTGCTTTAATAAACTTTGAGATAAAGTTTGCATCTAATTTAATTTCCACATTGAATGGTGGTAATTGTTTCAAATCTGGTACATTAGGGATAACTGATAAATCAGCTAACATATAATTTACATTTGTTGAACCATCTTTGAATTTCAAAGAAACTGGTTTCCCATCAATATCATTGATTGAGAAATCTACATCGTTACCAAGAACTGATAACATTTTTGTAAGTTTTGAAGTATCATATACACCAAAAGATGCATCTGAAGTATCAAACTCTTTCATACTTACACTTCCTAATACTGATTTATCATCAGAAATAAAAGAAGTAGTTAGAGAACCATCTTTTGATTCCCACTTTACAGATTCTACTAAACCTGCGAGGTTGTATTTTGATACAAACCTGTTTAATGATTGTTTTTCCATTGTTTATTTACTTAATTATAATTTATATTTGTACAAATATACGAAAATTATTTGTGATTAACAAATTTTTTCGTATATATTTTTAAAAACTGAAGAACTTTTCTGCAGTTCGTTGTTCACTTACAACATCTCCCCAACCAATAGCATCGAAGAAATCTTGTAGTTTACCTTTTAATTCTCTTTCAAAGATTTTATTATAGTCAATATATGTTGCAATAAATTCTTCTATCTCTTTTGGGTCGTTATATCCACTAAATGCTAATCCATCGATTCCTAGTGGATTATCTTTAAGATATACCCATTTTACCTTATCACCATTTTTCATTGGTTCATATTTGAAAGGTGCATTGAAATGTTTCAAACAATCATTATATAAGATTGCTGCTTTAACATGGGCAGGTGTTCCTTTCATCATTGTAAACGGTTCTCTCTTACCTTTCGGCATATATTTTTTAAGATTCTTTACCGCTGAGTTCTTTGCAATCTCAGATGTAGGTCTGTTTACCATTTTCTTTTTAAAATCTAAAACATAATCTGAAATTTCTTCTTCTGATTTACCTTTTAGAATATCAATCAAAACTGTACCCATACATTCTTGGAATGCTTTTGGAAACGAACTTCGTTTAACATCTAAACCTTTTACATCTAACTTATCAACTGGTACACCATTATCTGATATAATCCATTGTGCATATCTTTTCTTTGCAATCCACAATCCTGCTTTTGCAACATATTCTTTTTTAATCTCTAATCTATGTTTATCTTTATCTACATTTAAAACTTTTTTTGAAAGTATATCATAGAAATCATTTAAATAATCTTGCATTTCTTCTGCAATATCATTTACATAACCAGCAATTGTATCTTGTTCTTCATCTTTCCAATTAGGAAATCTTTTATCCATTAAAGGAACTGCTGAGAAAAATACTGAATCAGTATCAATGTATATATTAGAGTCAGCATCAGGAGTATTAAGCTCCTTGTTGTACTTGATATTAGCCATATCCGCAGTTGATTTAATAACTGTCTGTCCTGTCGTGGTAACAGCGGTAGCATTATCAACATCATAGAACCTAAAGGCAGGAAGCCCAAGCACACCATATAAAGAGTTAAGTAAAATTTTCTGAACCAACTGACGTTTGTGAAAGAAGGCATATTTTGCTTTGTTTCCTGCTTTTCCATATTTTTTCATTTCGTTTTTATATTCTACCCTTTTATCAAACCATAAGTTTAGAATACCTGGAATACAACCTACTTTATCTGTTCGGTAAAGTACACCATTTGATGCTATTGAAAATTTAGATTGTTCTAAATATTTCTTTAAATTTTCTTTTGTGATAGTATCTTCACCAATACGATAAGTATCAACTTCACCTTTAACAAACTTATTTGCATCCCAATCTTGAACTTTTCCAACTTTTGCTTCTGGTGATATATTTAGAGTCATAATAATAGATGGATATAGAGATGTTAAATCTAAATCATATATCCAATCATACTTACCAACGATTGGTGCTTTTACATAAGCTCCTATAAACTTTTCAGAACCAGATTCTTTAAGAGCTTCCATTCTTTCACGTCTATCTGCTGGTTTGTTTGGTGCAACTAATCCTTTTCTTCGTAGATATGTTAACATTGCTCCTTCAAGATACTTTGATGAATATACAAAATCTTCATAAGGTACATGACCTGCATGTGCAATACCTCTACATAAATCTATAAATTCAAGTTTTTCTTCAAATCCTACAACCAATTCAACATCCACTAAGTTATACTCAATGAACTTTTCAATATCATCTCTGAATAATTGGTCTAAGTTTCCTTGATATTCAATCTTACCTCTACCTAATTCTATTTGTGCAACTGTATCTAATCGATAGTTTGGAAGTTCACCATAGTTGTATTTCTTATAAAGTTCAATATAATCTAAATAAGATACACCTGCCATAAAATATCTCTTACGATATGGTGACCAGAAACATTTACCGATTGGTGATAATCTATTAGCGTGCTTTTCTCCTAATAATCTTTTGATTCTGTTGTATAACATTGGTGTATCGAAATAATCAATATTCCAACCTGTAACGATTGATGGATTAATCATTTCATATAATTCCAAATACTTCATTAACATATCTCGTTCATCTTGAAATGGAAATACGATACATTTATCGGTAGTTTTTTCTTTCATACCACCTTCCTTATCAACAACTAATACCCAATATTGGTTTGTTGCTGAATCATGAAGTGCAATTGAAGTTAATTCGTTTTTGGCTTCTTGTGGGTCTGGTAATCCACTTAACATTTCACACTCAATATCATAAGTAAGAATAACATGACCTTCTGATGGTTCATCAGATTCAGAATATAAATCTACTAAAGCCCTTGTAGTTTCGGGTACATCAGATTCAAATAAATCAGGATTATCTCCTTTGAATTTATAAATTTTGGTTAGTGTATCTCCATAAATAGATTTATACTCACCTCTTAAAGATTTCTCATACGCATATCTTGTATATGGAAATGCAGAATATCCTCTCTGGTCATCCCATAAATGGATTAAATTTCTTTCTCTCTGGTAATAAATGTTTTGATACAATCTGTTCTGTTTTATTTATTTATACAAATATACGAATTATTTCTGAATTATCCAAATTGGTTCACAAAAAGTTTGATTTTGTGTTTCTTCTGCTAATTTTAAACTTTCCTCTGAATACTGTCCATCATCTTTAGCAGTTCCTGCTCCACCACTATTAGGTCTCTTTGCCATTTCCATACCAATACAACCTTTGTAAGTTAATCCTTGTGATGTTAGGAAATCAATCATTGGATTACATATTTCTAACCAATCTTTTCCTCCTTTAGAACTTGCATATACATCAGCTATGTTTACTGCAATTATCCCACCTTTTTTTACCGTTGGTATAATCTTTCCAAGTGCCTTATGTAAGAAGTGTTCATTCCACACATCAATGTTTTTATATCTTACCCAACTCTGAGTATCATCATGTGAATATCTTTCTACTGAGAAATATGGAGGTGATGTAAATACTACATCAAAGTACTCATTATATTCAGAGTAATCAAAATCTTCTGCTGGTGATTCATAGAACGTTGTTTTAGTTGGGTTCTCGAAGAAAGATGTATGTTTGGTATAGAAATCTCTTTGTTGTTCATAGATAGGGTGATTCTCTTTACGAGGGTCTAGTCCTACATAATGTTCAACAGTTTCGCTTGAGAAAGCCCCTGCTAACCTATCTCCCCAGCCCATTGAAAAATCAAGTACGGTCTTGGCATTATTCATATCATAAAACATCTTGGCTACATTTGGCTTGAACTGAGCACATATGTACTTGCGTAACCCAATCATTGTTCTTAATTCTTTTTTACCAACTTGTGGTAATTTTAAAGAATAAGCTGAACCCATTAGTGATTTCATAAATGCTTTGGTTTCCCATGTCCTTTTTGGACCTGGAGAAACTGAACCATCTACTGACCATCTGTTGTGCTGTTGAAAGTAATTAGATGCCCTATTACCTGTATTAATACGAGAAAAGAATTGTTGTTTTCCATTATATGTTAATGGATATTTTGATTCAGCTGCTTTTCTTGGGAACCACTCACCTTCCTTTAGATATTCTATCCAGCGAAAAGCTTTTAGTTTAAGGTAATCATTGTAAGCATTTTCTTCACTAATTTCTGCATAGGGTATTGGATATTCCATAAAAAGTTCAGCCAACATTTCTTTTACTTGGTCTTTTGGATATGATTCTTTTAAAGTTTCCCAATCATTTTCTGAAATTGTTGGAAAATCTCCTTCAAATATATCCTTCCTATATTTTGCTAATATATCTTCGCCGTTTGTCATAATCCTAATGATGTTTGATAAGAACCACCAATGTTCCAAAATAGTATTTTACCATCTAGTGATTCAATATTTTCTTCTAACCAAAACCACATTTTCTTATCCCAAAATTCATTACAATCAAATGGAACAGAATAATCTTCCATTAAATCATTAAACTCAAATGGGGATTTGTAAATATTAATATTGTTTAAATCTCCTGCTTTATTTTCATTGAGAATCTTTTGAGTAGAATGTATTGCAGACATTGTAATTGTATGAACTTTTCTTTTGTTATTAAGAATATCTTTCCAATCTTTATATTGTAAAAATTCTCGAATTAAACCAGATGCAGTTACACCACTACCAATTGATACAACAAGGTGGTCAAAATCTTGTTCTGCTAATACATCTTTCATTCTATTTTGCATATAATTTATGTAAGTAGGATGATTAAAAGCATATGGTAGTTGTTGCCAACCATTCTTTTTTGCGATACCACCTAATTTATTCTCAAGCAGTTTCATCATATTTGGTTTCATTGGATTCAATGTTGCCCCATTACTTTTAATAATTTCTAATAGTTCTGGTGGATATGTTTTAGAATCTGGGTATGATGAAATAAACTCAATACCATATTCTTTACACATTTTAGATAATGTCCAACCTGTCCAACTTCCATATACTGAAAGGTGTGTGAGTGGTTTTGATTTATCAATATAATCTGATTCTATAATCTTTCTTATACCTTCAACCTTTGCCCATCGTGGATAGTTTACACCATCACCAACCAAATCATCTCGTTTGACATAAACAGTTTTACCTTTAAGTTGATATTCTTCTATTGGTGTTTGTATTATACCCATTTGTAGATTCCTATATTATTATTTGTAATTGGTTGTCTAAGTTTTTTGTGAGAAAACCCATTTATTTTTTCAAAGTTATCACAAATGACGTGAAACATTTTTTTTCTATTTTTAAAATTTATTTCAGAATCATTCAAAATAATATCTTCGATATATTCTTTAAAGTTTGTACCTTTTTGAAAAGCCCTTTTCTCTTGGTCTAATATTTCATCTGGTAACTTTCCTCTAAATGCATCAGCAAGTGGTTTTTTCCATTGTACTTTATCTGATAAAAATTCATCTTGTAGATTTGTTGTATATTGTAGAAACTCTGTATCAAAGAATGGACACCTTAATTCAATTGTTCCATAATTCATAAAGATTGTATTACCTCTTAATAAATTACCATAGTGTTGTTTTTCAAATAAGTTTTTTCTAACATCACTCCAATCTGGTTTCTTACTGAACATTCTAAACGTTCCATATGAACCGTATGATTCATCAGAACCCTCTCCACTAAAAGCAACTTTGATTCCATCTTTAACCATTTCCTCTGCAATAAATGATTGTAATATACCAACTTCCATTTGTACAGTTGATGGGTATTCAATAACATTAATTGAATCAAAAAATCTCTGTTTAATAATTTTTTCATCTTTTGGTACAAATACCTCAACAAGTTCTACATCAATACTTTTTGCACAAACTCTTGCTTTTTGTAAATCTTTTGAATCTTGGTCAAATGCAATTGTATATGCTTTGATACTTGGTATTCTTTGTTTAAGTAAGTAAGTTATAATAGCAGAATCAATACCTCCACTTAATGATGTTGCAATTGGAACATCTGATAATAATCGTTTATCTACTGCTCTTTCTAATAATTTAAATGTGGTTTCACCAACTTCTTTACTTGATTTTGGTTTTGTTACATCCGATGACCATTTAAAATAAAAATCGCTAGTTACTTTAAATTCATCAGTATCTAAATCAATCTCTACTAATGAGTTTTTTGGAACGAATCTAATATCTGATGTTTCATTATATCCAAGTATAGATTTTAATTCACTAGCAACAATATATTTGTTTGTATTATAGATGTAAAGAGGTATTTTACCAACCCAATCACGAGATAATATTAATTTGTTATCATCATATATAACAAAGGAAAACATTCCATCTAATCTCTGTAATTCATTTTCTTTATAAAGGTATAATATAATTTCCGAATCTGATGATGATTTAAAAATATATCCTCGTTCTTCATATTCTTTTCTAAGTTGTGGGTAGTTCCAAATCTCACCATTTACAATTAAGTGAGTATTTTCAAAACTCATTGGTTGGTTGCCTAAAGGAGATATATCATTAATAGATAAACGATTATGTCCTAAGCATACTTTTTTACCATTATAATCAAATTCTTCTATTCCTCTATTATCTTTACCTCGATGAGAAATAACTTCTAACATATCGTCTACCTCATTACGAGAATATCCAATTGTTGCCACGATTCCACACATACTATCTATTTAATACTTCTAATAACTTGTTTGTTTTCTTTTTTTCATTATCCATATCACCAATATGACACGAACAAGCGAGGGTAGTTACTTTTCCTAATTCTAATCCACTTTGTTCAGCAAGGAAATGTCCCATTTCGGTTAATGCTGTGTAATCTGCATAACCACTTTTAGATACTCTATTTGAACGAAGTACTGATGTTAGATATAATTTACCATTTCTTGGTTTTAAATCAATCATAACCATACAAGGTTGTGAATATGGATTCCTTGCATCTTTCTTAGGGTCAAAAATAATAAGTTCACATCGTTTTACTGCTTTACCAGTTGATAGAATTTTGATTACATTTTCTATTTGATTAAATTCACCTCTCCAAGATACCATTCTACCCCAATAGGATTGATGGTAATGGTCTTTAATAAATTTATAATCTAATCCCTCTCCCTCATCAAAGAATGGGTTATCTGATTTCTTTTGTTCTGGTTTAAGAAAGGTTACTGTTTTAGCGAAATCAATTCTATCATCTCCCATAATTTCTCTGAAGTGTCCATCAAACCAATCATCTGATTTAAATTCTGTGATTTCGGTAATCACATTAAGTTCTTCTGTAAGATTACCTACTCTTACACCATGTTCTAATAAATGTTTTGATACTTTTACCCAAGCATCACCAGGTGAAGTTGCTTCTATAACTGTCATATTTTAATTTTGTTTATAAATGAGTCCAGGTTCTTCTTTTACAAATTTCTTCTACATTCCAAGCCGATACTTTGAAGTTTCGGGCAATTACATTAGTAGAAAATCCTTTAGAATAAAGTTCTCTTATTTGGATTACTTGTTCAGATGTTAATTTTGACCTGGGATGAGATTCCCCTCGTAACCTATTACTAAAAAACCATGCGGTTTTTGACATAAATTTATATTTTAATTTTCTTCTCGATTTATTGGAATAGTGATAAGAGCATAATTCTCGTCTTGAGGATGTTTTTGAGTGAAATTACAGACAGAATCTAATTTTAATTTAAATGCTTCTTCAATATCAATATAATATAACGGGTTACCACCAGTCATACTAGTTAATTTTTTGCTCTTAGTAAATGGAACTTTAGGAGTTCCCTTTATTTTAATTTGTTTTTCTTCTTGATGTACAAATTTAATGTTTGCCATATAGTTTATTTATTTGTTATACAAATATACGAAATTTATTTGGTATTTCCAAATTATTTATGATAAATTTTCATTTAAAGCATTTATATAAGCCAATTCTGATTGAACTCCTACAAATCTTTCAACTTCTTTACCATTTTTTTCTATAATTACCGTTGGGACTGAACGAACAAAGTATTTTTGAGCTATTTCAAATTGTGAATCAATATCCACATTTTCAAATTTAACATTTGAAAACTTTGTTTTTACATTTTCCATTAGGGGTGTTAGAACCTTACACGGTCCACACCATTCTGCATAAAATTTCTTTACTTGTATCATA
>Ga0228652_1001131_pt1 | contig 10617 bp, 11 predicted proteins | sample 64DmetaG_FD_183030 | JGI IMG/M metagenome (GOLD analysis project Ga0228652, IMG submission 183030) | Seawater microbial communities from Monterey Bay, California, United States - 64D | ecosystem: Environmental > Aquatic > Marine > Coastal | place: USA: California | collected 2016-10-05
ATCGTGATTGCCTGAAAAAATGTGCAGATCAAGTCCATTATCTACAAGTTGAGCAAGCCGTCCCAATAACCTGCTGTGGCCTCTAGGCACAACATGTTTGTATTCAAACCAATAATCAAAGAGATCCCCAACGATGTAAAGCCTCTTACAATCCGACTCAATAGCGTCCAAGAAGCGAATCACTTTGCGTTCACGGTTCTGGCTTTCCGCAACTGAAGGCGCGCCAAGGTGAATGTCTGAAATGAAGTATGTGTTTTCCTTCATGCGTTGCAAGTTACATTCTTCTTTGAAGATATTCATAGACCCGTTGTGTATATGCAGAGAAAGGTTTAGCTTTGCCTAAACTTATTTGTAGGCTAGGTGAATAATCATACGGAAAGTGAAGAAAATTACATTAAAGCGCTTTACCATTTAGGCGGCGAAGGCGCTGTTGCGTCCGGCGCACTGGCAAACCGAGTAGGCGCAAAGGGACCTTCTGCCACACAGGCAGTAAGGCGACTCGCCTCTAAAGGTCTTGTTGAAGTAATTCCCTACAAAGGGGTCAAGCTCACTTTAGACGGGCTAACCTTGGCTAAACACATTTTGCGTAAGCATAGATTATGGGAGACATTTTTGGTTGAAAAACTGGGCTTTGGCTGGGAAGAAGTTCATCCTATTGCTGAACAGCTTGAACACATTCAAAGCCGTGAATTGGTGGAAAAGCTGGCAGATTACTTGGATTCACCTGTTCATGATCCTCATGGCGACCCCATTCCTCAAGCAGATGGAAAAATACCGCCTGCGATAGGAAAGCCACTTCAGAAATTTTCTCAGGGAAGCAGTTTGAAAGTGGTTCGTGTGGAAGACGCAGGTACAGACTTTTTTACCCAATTGGACCTTTTAGAAATTAGTTTAGGCAAAGAGTATACACTAACCTCTGTATCAAGTTTTGATTCTAGTATACAACTTCAAGCAGAAGACGGCGAATCCTTCTGGTTAAGCCACAGCATGTCCTCAAACATTTACGCAATATCCCTATGAAAACCCTAATCAAACTTCTATTACCAATTGCCCTACTTGTTTCTTGTGAAGCGCCTAAGGGAGTAGAAGTTTTAGCCACTACCTCTGTAGTTGCAGATGCTGCTCGCCAGTTACTGCCTCCAGAAGTGGAAGTTCAGGCATTGATGCAGAGCAATATAGATCCTCATTCGTACAAGCCCATAGAAAGGGACGTGCATAGCATTAATACTGCAAAAATCGTCTTGCACAACGGTCTTCATCTAGAGGGAAAAATGACAGAAATATTAGAGAAAGTATCTCTGAATAAACCCGTTTATGCAATGAGCGAACCGTTATCGAGTTCAGAACTAATAAATGTTGGTCCTAATGTTGTTGATCCACACATCTGGTTTGACCTTAAACTTTGGGAACGGTGTGTGAGGGAATTAGCCGTGTTCTTGTCGGAACAATTCCCGGAGCATCGAGCGATTATTCAAAACAATAGCGAAGCATATAGTGCGGAGTTGTTAATCGCTCACAATACGTTTTATAACCAAAGCAGCAAGGTGCCAGACTCTTTAAGGGCTATAGTTACCGCACATGATGCCTTCTCTTATTTTGGTAGAGCGTATAACATTCAGGTTAAAGGGCTACAAGGCATTAGTACCGCGGCTGAATTTGGCGTGAAGGACATGAGCAGCACAGCCAACTTTATCATTGAGACGGGTTTAAGCACCGTATTCACAGAAACCTCTGTGAATTCAAAAAGTATTGAAGCATTGAAGGAGGCCGTAGAACAGAAAGGAGGCCGGGTTAGCCTAGGTAAGCCGCTCTATTCAGACGCTTTAGGCGAACAAGGCACGACAGAAGCATCCTTAATTGGTGCATTTACATATAACACTACTCAGATCTTAAACTCTTGGAAATAATGGAAAAGAGCATTGAAGTGCATAACCTTACGGTAAGCTATCACAGTAAACCGGTGCTGTGGGACGTTGATTTTTCGTTGCCCACAGGAAAAATAATAGGAATTGTTGGACCAAATGGTTCGGGTAAAACTACCATGTTAAAAACCATAATGGGCCTCATGAAGCCTGATAGCGGCTACACGGAAATCTTTGGAGAGCCACTGGATAAAGTGCGCTCCCGTGTGAGTTATGTTCCTCAACGCGAAAGTGTGGATTGGGACTTTCCTGCTGACGTTATGGATGTGGTGTTGATGGGTAGGTATAGAAAGAATAATCTCTTCAGAAGAATTTCTAAAGAAGACAAGAGGGTTGCTACGGAGGCGTTAGAAAAGGTGAATCTTTTAGAGTTTGCTCATAGACAGATTTCTCAGCTTTCTGGAGGACAACAGCAACGGGTTTTTATTGCTAGGTCACTTGCGCAGCAGGCAGACATTTATTTAATGGACGAGCCATTTGTGGGTGTTGATGCTGCAACTGAAGACGCGATTTTACAATTGTTGCAAGAGATGAAGAACCAGGGCAAGACGGTTGTAATTGTTCACCATGATTTGCAGACGGCTAATGAATATTTTGACCATATAGTTCTATTGAACACAAGGCTTGTGGCCGCTGGTCCAAAGGATAAGGTATTCACAAAAGAGTTGTTACAGGAAGCCTACGGAGGCCGTTTAACAGTGCTGTCCAAGCTAGGAGATTTGATAAGCACGGAAGAGTTTCCGTTACGCGAGCCAGAATTCAAGGAAAACAAACCAGAGAAAGAATAAGAATGGATCCTGTTTTCCTAAAGGTTTTAGTGGGGACAACCCTTTTAGCAGCTTCTTCTTCTGTGGTTGGTGCATTCAGTTATCTTAAGGGACAGAGTCTTGTTGGAGACGCAATTGCTCATGCGTTGTTGCCGGGAGTTGTCCTTGCGTTTATTCTTGGCGGAATTAGAAATTCTAGTTTTCTGATTTTGGGTGCGCTCATTAGCGGTTTACTGGCGCATTATGGAATAGGCTATCTAGAAAATAAGACAAAGCTCAAGAGCGATACCGCTGTGAGCTTGGTACTATCAACCTTTTTTGGCTTTGGAATTATGCTGATGTCCTATATTCAGCGAACAGGACAAGGCCAGCAGGCAGGACTAGAGCGTTTCCTTTTGGGCAAGGCCGCCGCAATAACTATGCAGGATATTTATATTTTTTCTGCACTTGCCCTTGTGTTAATTATAGGCGTTGGTTTGTTTTACAAGGGCTTTCAACTCATGACTTTTAATGAAGACTTTGCCCATGCTATAGGTTTGCCCATGCCGCTTATTCGCTTCACGTTTACGGTACTTACCGTACTAGCAATTACAATTGGTATACAAACGGTTGGGGTTGTTTTGATGGCGGCGTTACTTATTACGCCCTCAGCCGCCGCAAGGGTATGGACAAATAGTCTTCCTGCGATGCTTGCGCTGGCTGCGTCATTTGCTGGCGTCGCAGCTGTAATGGGAACCTACATATCTAGCGTGCTTCCAAAAATGCCTACGGGTCCATGGGTGGTCCTTGTTTTGGCGTTTTTTGGTTTCTCATCGTTATTGTTTGCGCCCAAACGAGGGTGGTTTTCTAAACAAAGAAGAGCTAAGGCGAACCAACGAAAAACGATTCGCGAGAACGTCCTTAAGCTACTTTTTCAGCAGGAAGAGCAGAGAGGACTGCCCACCGTGCTGTCTATTGAAGAAATACAGGGAATAAGAGAAATGCGCTTAGACAGATTAACGTCAACGCTTAAGGAGTTGAAAAATCGCTTATTAATTATTGATCATGGTGGTAGCTATGGTCTCACTGAGCTTGGCCGTGGTGAAGGCAGAAGAGTTGTTCGTCTGCATAGATTGTGGGAGTTGTATCTTACAGAACGTCTTGGGATGGCTGCGGATCATATTCACCCCCAAGCAGAAACTATGGAGCACGTGATTACTCCAGAAATAGAAGAATTATTAGTTAAAGAATTGGGGAATCCCGAAGTTGATCCCCATCAAAGTCCAATACCGTATGAAGAAGATTAGCATTTTGATTTTAACGGTCTCATCTTTTTGGGGCACGGCTCAGGAGCGTCCTGAGATGGATGAAAACGCGGACCTCGAAGGTCCGCATACCCCAATGATGAAAATGTCTCCCATTGCGACCGACCGTCCAGACATTACAGAAAGCGCATTTATCACCCCTGTAGGCTGGTTTCAGTATGAAGGAGGGTATCAGTATTCACATAGCGAAAGCCTCTTGCCTGGGGGTGAAATTATAGACATTCATCAGGTTGAGCAGGTGTTGCGGTTTGGTATAAACAGACGATTTGAGGTTCGAAGTGTAATTAATTCGAATACTCAGAAATATGACAACCCATCTACTTGGAATGACCCCTATCGTAGAACAGGTGTTAGTCCACTGACCATTGGCTTTAAGTATAACTTGTTGGAAGAAAGCAATAAAATGCCACAAATGACCTGGTTGAGTCACACCACACTTCCTTGGATTTCCTTAGGAGATTACAGACAGGTATATCCAAATAACACAGTATTCCACGAACAGCGATTAATGCTAGAAAAAGGCATCACCTCTAAATTCGGCCTTGCAACCAATATTGGTGTCTCTGGCGCTTTAAACGGAACTAGTGGATATATCAACGAGGGAATGTTTTCATTAGCTGCAGGCTATGATCTTGGAAACGATTGGGGAGTATACCTGGAATATTTTACCAATTGGGAATTGGTACAAACTCAACTTTTACACACGCCCTTTATAGATGGAGGCATTACCAAGCTTTTGTCTAATGATTTGCAATTGGATGTTTATGCGGGGTATGATATATCAGAAACCGTTGGCGTGCGCAACCCAACGACCGGGTTTATTGCAGGCGCTGGAATCAGCTACCGACTTCCTTTAGCCCATCATTTAAGCAGGTGAACCCGTCGTTATCCATAGCATTGGTAGCTTCTTTTATAGCTGTTTCATGCGCATTGCTTGGGGCATTTTTAGTGCTGCGAAAGATGACTATGGTTGGAGACGCTATTTCTCACGCTGTACTACCGGGAATAGCGATTGCCTATTGGCTTAGCCAAAGCAGGGCAAGCCTTGGTATGTTTCTTGGAGCGGCAATAGTGGGTGTTGGTGCTACAATAATAATAGAGTTGTTGAGAAAAAAGCTTCGCGTACAGAGTGACGCGAGTATAGGCATGACGTTCACTACCCTTTTTGCCTTAGGTGTTGTACTTATTACTTTTTGGAGCGACAGCGTGGACTTGGATCAAGAATGTGTTCTTTATGGAGAAATCGCATTTGTACCTTTCAACCTTTGGATTATCAACGGGAGCTCCTATGGTCCCATTGCGCTTTGGTCTTCAGGTATTCTGTTTTTAGCAGTACTAGCTTACATTATCATTGGGTATAAGGGGCTAAAAATGACCAGCTTTAATGAAGACTACGCCATGGTCTTAGGCATTTCAGCGGGACTTTGGAACTTGAGCCTAATGTCTATGGTTAGCCTTGCTACTGTGGTTAGTTTTGAAAGTGTTGGAGCTATTCTAGTGGTGGCCTTGCTGGTGGCCCCAGCGGCGAGCGCATATTTGCTGGTGAGAAAACTGAAACCTCTGCTAATTTTAAGTGCAGTTTTTGGTTTACTAGGTGCCTTTGGTGGGTACGGACTCAGTCGGCTGCTTCAAACAAGCATAGCAGGGTCTATTACAACGGTATTGGGAATTCTGTTTTTATTTTCGTTAGCAATACAAACAATCACAAACAAAAAGTCGGTTCATGCACTGGAAATTTAAGCAGTTTGAAGAGCTCACCAATCAGGAATTATACGGTATACTTCGGCTACGTTCGGAAGTATTTGTGGTAGAGCAGGATTGCGTTTATTTAGATGCCGACGGTTATGACGATAAATGTTTTCATTTATGGGCAGAGCATAACAATGAGTTTGTGACTTGTACACGAATCATTCCCCCAGGTGTGTATTATGATGAAGCTTCCATAGGAAGAGTTATTGTGGCTAAATCTATGCGCGGCGGTGTTTTGGGCAAAGAGCTTATGCGTCGCTCTGAAGAGGCGTTGTACAGCTTAGGCTATACAGGGCCGATTAAAATCATGGCTCAGTCCTATCTTTTAAATTGGTATGAATCTCAAGGCTACGTGGGTGAAGGAGAAGATTTTCTTGAAGACGGCATTCCTCATCGGATCATGATAAAAGTGACATAAAAACCCAATGCGAGCCCTCAGCTATAGGAGATTAGCGAATATTTTTACAAAAGAGGGTGAATTTTGCAATAACTAGTTTATCTTAGGTAGGTAATCAATTAGCAGAACCTATCACGTGTAACGAAGCGTTTGTTTATCAATTCGTAGATGTTATTAAACCGCCAAGAAGATTCTGTATAAGCGATTATTATAAAATATGAGTTATCATATTTTGATGTGTTAGTTGGAATGCCCTAAGCCTCGTGCTTGGGGCATTTTTATTCCTTAAATTCGTTAGCATGAATACAGCTAAAGCAGATGGAGCAATCTCTTTAAAGGAGAGCATGCTAGAAGTTGAGGGATGGAATACTGAACTATATCAACGCAACTTTAACGATTTTTTAGATAGTCAGCCGTTTGTGTTGGGCACACTGATGGATGCGGATGAAGGCATGGATGAAGGCGCTCACTCCTGGATGCTCAAGGCTGTCCTTGTTTTAAAGTGGTCTTTTCAGAAGATGGGGTGGCGTGCTACCATGTTAAGTGAGGAAAAGTGGGCTGGAATCATTGAATCAAGAATGGAGATTTATGAGGATTTCCAAGAGGAAAACGGGCTGGACCTTGAATCTCTTATTAAAATAAGCAGTTCTCCCAACACGCTTAGCGAACTCTATCTATATGTTGCTGAAAACAATGCCATGAGCAATGAGGCAGCCGGGAATATTTTATTTCTTTTAGACTGTGCTGTAGAGGCCATGGAAATGGCTGTGCTTCAAGACAAGACAGAAAGCGACGCTTAATGGATAAGGCACAACAAATCGTAAACCACATGATGAAAAACGACGCGTTCAGTCAGTGGTTAGGCATTCAAGTGGTGTCAAACAAGGCAGGGTCGGCAGTGCTTGAGATGACTGTACGCAACGAAATGACCAATGGGTTTAATATTGCCCACGGCGGAATTACGTATTCCTTGGCAGACTCTGCTCTTGCCTTTGCTTCTAACGGAGGCGGCAAACAGAGTTTATCTATTGAGACGAGTATTCATCACATTGAAAAAGTGCTGGCCGGTGATGTCATAAGGGCAAGCGCGTCACTTATAAGCGAAACCCATAAAACAGCTATTTATCAAATAGACATTACCAAAACTTCAGGTGAACGAGTGGCGTGGTTTAAGGGAACGGTATATCGTACGTCCAAAGAATGGAACCTATGAAAGAAACCTATATTGTAGACGGTGTGAGAACACCTATTGGAAAATTTAAAGGCACCCTTGCAGCGATTCGCACGGATGATTTGGCGGCTATGACAATTGCCAAACTCATGGATAAGAACCCAGATTTGGATGGCTCTGCTATTGACGATGTTATTCTGGGCTGTGCGAATCAAGCAGGTGAAGACAATCGTAATGTTGCTCGCATGGCGGCGCTTCTTGCAGGGCTCCCTTGGAGTGTGCCGGGTGAAACGGTAAATCGCCTATGCGCATCAGGAATGAGCGCTGTTATTCATGCTCATCGCGCAATAAAGGCAGGGGACGGAGATCTTTTCATTGCCGGAGGTGTAGAAAACATGAGCAGAGGGCCCTATGTGATCTCTAAGTCACAAAGTGCGTATGGAACGGATAGTAAAATGTACGATAGCTCATTCGGGTGGCGTTTTGTCAATCCAAAAATGAAAGCACTTTACGGTACACATGCCATGGGTGAAACAGCAGAAAACCTGGTCGAGCAATTTGGTATTAGCCGCGAAGATCAAGACGCTTTTGCGTTATGGTCACAGCAGAAGGCCGCACGTGCCAATGAAACGGGAAGGCTTGACCTTGAAAGAATGGAGGTTGAAATACCTCAGCGCAAGAAGGACCCAATAATTTTTGTGGAAGATGAATTTATAAAGCCTAACACCACAAAGGAAGGGTTGGCAGGTTTGCGTGCCGCATTTAAAAAAGACGGTTCTGTAACAGCTGGAAACAGTTCAGGTCTTAATGACGGAGCGGTAGCTTTATTGATTGCTAGTGGCGACGCTGTTAAGAAACATCAACTAAAGCCTTTAGCGCGAGTTGTTGGCTCTGCGGTTGCTGGTGTTGAGCCGCGTATAATGGGTATTGGTCCTGTGGAAGCCTCAAAGAAGGCGCTATTCAAAGCCGGCCTCACCTTGGATGATATGGATATTATTGAGCTTAATGAGGCTTTTGCTGCACAAGTGTTGGCTTGTACGCGAGAGCTGGGCTTGGCAGACGATGACAGCCGTATTAACCCAAATGGAGGTGCGATTGCCTTAGGGCATCCTCTTGGAGTAACGGGCGGACGAATATTACACTCTGCAGCGTTGGAACTACAGGCCTCAGGAAAGAAATATGCCTTGGTCAGCATGTGTATAGGTGTAGGACAAGGCTACGCTACTATTTTAGAACGCGTTTAAGATGGCTATTTACCAATTCCTTGAATTTATTCCGGTCGTTCACCCGTCGGCGTTTGTCCATCCTCAAGCCAATGTAACAGGAGACGTAATTGTTGGTGCTGATTGTTATATTGGTCCTGGAGCGGTGTTGCGTGGAGATTGGGGTAGAATTGTTTTAGAGGAAGGCGTGAACGTGCAAGAGAATTGCACGGTACATATGTTTCCAAAAACGGAGACTCGACTAAAGAAAATGGCGCACGTGGGTCACGGAGCTATTATTCACGGTGGAACCTTGGGCGAGAATGTGCTTATAGGAATGAACGCTGTAGTCATGGACAATGTTGTTATTGGCGAAGGCTCTATAGTTGGCGCATTGTCTTTTGTGCCTCAGAACACGGTGATACCACCGCGAAGCGTTTTTGTGGGCAACCCGGGAAAAGTGGTCAAGCAGGTTAGCGATGAAATGTTAGCATGGAAAACAGAGGGAACAAAGTTATATATGGAGCTACCTAAGCAATGCCAAGATACGCTCAGAGAGGTGAAGCCACTCACCGAATTGGAACCCAACAGACCAGAACATAAAGGAACCTATCAAACACATAAATAGATGAACACAGTTAAAAATTACATCCTTGGTAATTGGGAGACGGGAAGCGGTAGCGAATACACTGCCCGTCATGCCATTACGGGGGCGGAATTTGCCACGGTGAGCTCAGAAGGATTAGACTACAAGTCTATTTTAGAATATGCGCGTAGTGTTGGCGGTCCTGCCTTACGTGCAATGACCTTTCAAGAGCGAGGGCGAATGCTAAAAGCTTTGGCGCTACATTTAACCTCTATCAAGGGTCAGTTTTATGACATGAGCTGGGCTACGGGCGCCACAAAGGTTGATAGTTGGATTGACATAGAAGGGGGTATAGGCAATCTTTTTGCTAATGCGTCCCTTAGGCGGCAATTTCCAGATCTTCCCTATTATGTTGATGGTGAATTAGCACGTTTATCCAAGGAAGGTACCTTTATTGGGCACCACATTATGGTGCCAAGGCACGGGGTGGCTGTACACATCAATGCTTTTAATTTTCCCATTTGGGGAATGCTAGAGAAAATAGCCGTGAATCTAATGGCCGGCGTTCCTGCTGTAGTCAAACCATCAGAATATACTTCTTATCTAACGGAAGTTATGGTGAAAGCCATAATTGACAGCAAGCTTTTACCAAAGGGTGCTTTGCAACTTGTAAGCGGTAAGGGTAGAGGGATTCTTGATCATGTAGATTTCCAAGATATTATCACCTTCACGGGTTCCGCAGCCACAGGGCAAACTCTTAGAGGCCTTCCGCATTTGAACGAGCGTTCGGTGCCGTTCAACCTGGAAGCAGATAGTTTGAATGCTGCAGTATTGGGTCTAGACGTGAAGCCAGAAGATGCGGAATTTGCTCTATTTGTGCGTGAATTGGCCAATGAAATGACGGTGAAGGCAGGACAAAAATGTACCGCCATTCGCCGTGCCATGGTACCAGAACATTTGTTGCCAGCGGTTCAACAAGCGGTCATTGCGCGCTTGCAGAAAACAGTCATTGGCGACCCTCAAGCTGAGGGTGTGCGAATGGGAGCATTGGCAACGCACGACCAGATCGGTCGTGTTGAGGCGGAGATGAACAAGCTGATGGCCGAACAGGAATTGGTCTTTAATCCGGATCTTGATCTTGTGGGCGCTACCGATGCAGGTGCGTTCTATATGCCAAAGCTATTTGTCAACAGCGATCCATTTGCCAAGACCAAGGTCCACGAGGTGGAGCCGTTCGGACCAGTGAGCACATTGATGCCGTATAAAACCATTGACGAGGCGGTACAACTTACCGCTATGGGACGCGGTTCATTAGTCACTTCATTTGTTAGTAAGAACACGGCTGATATTGTAGCGTTTACTACCGAAGCTGCGGCTTACAACGGCCGTATCCACATCATCAACGAGAAGATGGCCAAAGAAAGCACAGGGCACGGTTCGCCTATGCCATTGATGAAGCACGGTGGTCCTGGACGCGCCGGTGGCGGTGAAGAGATGGGAGGTAAGCGTGGCGTTTTAC
>Ga0228652_1001136_pt1 | contig 10566 bp, 9 predicted proteins | sample 64DmetaG_FD_183030 | JGI IMG/M metagenome (GOLD analysis project Ga0228652, IMG submission 183030) | Seawater microbial communities from Monterey Bay, California, United States - 64D | ecosystem: Environmental > Aquatic > Marine > Coastal | place: USA: California | collected 2016-10-05
TTAGGAAGAATTGATCTCCCATCTTAAATATATTACGAAGAATTCTAAAAATCTTTGTTTCAAAATTTTGTAGTTTGTTCCATTGCTGTAAATATTTTTGAACAATAGTAACTTCAGAGTTAGTTGCCTTTTGCTTAAAGTCGATTATAAACGGAGTGTTATTTTGTTTATTTTTTTGTGTGCAAAATTCAGCAAGAATATCAAGAGCAGCATTAACTTCACTATCTTGATCCATTGTGTTATATTGTCCGTAACGTTCAACTCTATTGGGAGAACCTACATAAACATCAGGCAAGTAGCTTGAATAGTTAGAACGAGCAGGGCCTGCCATGTTGCCGCTATTTTTTGTTGTAAACGGACTGTAACTGCCGTTTTGATTATTACCTGTTGGCACAGGCGTAAAATATTTTTTCCAACTCATTTAATTCTCCATTAGCCCGGCAATACACTTACTGAGCTTGTTGCAATATTACCATTTGCCATATTTTTTGTATTTCTCTGTACGCCTGCTTCAATATCTCTAATTTCAGATAAGACAGCTAATACCGATCCCATTGTAGCGTTTAGTTGATCACTGTTGCCGCTGCCGCCTATTGAATCCATTTTAGCTACTACATCTCCTGCGTTAGTACCTGTACCTACGCCAAATTTGTTATCTTTAGCAAGTTCGTCATTTAATTTTCCGAGAACTTCTACTAAAGACTCCATAGCACTAGTATACGTTCTAACGCCGTTGATGTCAAGTCCTTTTTTCAATGTTTCAAGATTATTTTGTAACTCTGGTATTGAAGCAAATGACTGCACTACAGATTGTGTCTGTTGTAGTGCTGCTAGTCCTGTTTCTGCTTGTGTCGGATCTAAACTTGCAGGATTAGGAGCTTCAGGTGTTTCTACTACTTCTGCTGTCTCGCTTCCGCCTAAGAATGATTTACCTTCGCCGCCTAACCATTTTGGAAGATACTGTTTAAAGTTTGGCATTTTAAAATCAAACGTAAAGAACCCTTTAACTTTATCAACTACGCCTTGGAATAAATCTTTTATGCTTGGTATTGCCAAATCACCAAAGCCAAACATACCTGTTACTGTTTCCCATGCTGTTGTCAACAATCCTGATATTGAAAATCCAGTAGTATTTTCTCCCCATGTAAAGAATCCTTTAACAGTTTCCCAAGCAGTACTTGCTAATGTTGATATTGAAAATCCAATAGCATCTTTTCCCCATGTAAAGAATCCAGTAACAGTTTCCCATGCTTTTGATGCTAGTGCAGAAAAGCTAAATCCTTCCTCACCAAAATCAAAAAATCCTGTGATCTTAGTCCATGCTTCGCTTATTAAAGTACTGATAGCATATGTTGCTTCACCTTCTCCAAAACCAAACCAACTTGTTACAGTAGTCCACACTCTTTTTCCAACTTCGCTTATACTAAACGACTCGCCTTCCCCAAATGTAAACCATCCTTTAACAGTAGACCAGGCTTCTGATGCTAGTTGACTAATTGCAAACGTTGCTTCACCTTCTCCAAAGCCAAACCATCCTGTTACAGTAGTCCACATTGCCGATGTTAAATCACTGATTGCATAAACAGTGTCCATAGAAAATATTCCAGTGATAGTGGTCCATACATCAGTAAACAAGTCTTTCATAAATTGAATTCCAAACACTGCCACAACTGCTGCCGCAATGCCTGCAGGAATAGCCAGTACTGGTGCAGCAATAGCTGCGCCTATTCCAACTAATCCGCCTATGAATAAAGTGCCCCAAGGTATGTCAAAGTCAAACATACCATCAGCAAATCCTTTTGCTGCAGCTGTGATGCCTTCTAATACAATATTACCGCTATCACCAAATGCTTTTGCTATTGTTCCGCCTTCGCCAAACAAATCTCCAAGTAAACCTTTTACAGCCGTGCCTTCAATTTCTTGGCCGGACTCGTCGATTTCGGCTTCTTTTCCAAATAACGCTGTGCCCAATCCGAATTTTTTGAAATTGTCAACAAAGGTAGAAATTGAATTAAAGAAACTATCCATAGTAGCTTGTAGAGTTCCGTCTTCTATTATCCCAGTAATCTTTGTTGAAAACTTCTCTACTAACTTAGCTGCGCCTTCAAAAATACCACTGTCTACAAATGCTTCTTGTATAATACCTCGTGCTTTACGTATTGCATCTTCAAAAGTTGTAAATGCATCCGTTGTTTTATCTCGTGCGTCCTGTTCTTTCTTTGCTGCGTCTAAATCTCTTCCGCCAATATCGATCATTCTAGTTGCATTATCTAAAAATTCTGCCATTGCAGGTTGTTGATCTCTTAATGATGCAATGTACTGAGCTCTTGCATCAGCATCCATATTTGCAAATTTTTCCATCTCGCCACCGCCGTTTTTCATAGCAGTTAGTAATACTTGTGGGTCGGCGCCGTCACCAATTTGTTTAAGTGCGTCTTGCATAGCAGGACCTGCATCACCCATCATATTTAAGAACTGTGCTGTTTCTGGACCACTTGGCATACCGTCAAGCAAGTCTTTCATAGCGGCGCCTGTTGCCCCGCCCATTTCTTCTATAATTCCTAGTGATAGTTGGAAGTTTTTCAGTTCTTGTGATCCTTCCTTAAACTGATTCATCATTCCTCGAATTGCAGCATCTGCAGCTTGTTCTCGTAGTGCCTTTTCTGCTTCTTCTCTAGTCTTGCCTGTTACTTTAGCAAGTAAATCAATTTGTTTTAAATAATCTGCACTTCCTGTTGCAAGCTCTGCTGTGCTCTTTCCTTGGAGAGTACCCATTCTTCTTTGCAGATCAATATAATCTCCCATGCCTTCGTTAACTTCTTCAACAGTAAATCCCATGTTTTTAAGAGCAGCAAAGTCCCCAGACTTTTTAATGTTGTCATTCATCTTTTTAAAGCGTTCAGCACCCAGTGTAACACTTCCGCCTAATGCTGCTAAGTTGCCTGCATTATTAGTTATAAGTCCAGCAAACTCATCTAACGACAATCCCATTTGAGCAGCACTTCTACGTGTTTCCAACATGTCATTGCCAAATGCAGCACCTGTTGAACTTAAAGTTCTAAATGTAGAAACAGTGTTGTCAATGTATCCAGCAAAGCCGCCTAGCAACCCGCCAACAATTGGAATGTGCTGTGCAAAGTCTTGTAAATTATTTCCGCCGTTGACAAATTCTTTAGCTAGACCTGTAAAGCCGCCTGCTACTGATCCCAACAGCCCGCCAATAGCATTCATAGATGCCTGGCCTAATTTTTTAATAGTTTTTGTAGTCTTCTTAGTTTCTTTAGTATTTTCTTTTTGAGCTGTTGTATTGTCTTTTACATGCTTAGAAGATTCGTCCATTACCTTCTGCATCTTCTTAGTAATGTCAGCAGGATTAACGCCCTTTGCTTTAGCCATTGCTTCCATAGTCACAACTAAACGAGCAAGAGTTACTTCGCTTGCTACACCGTCGCCGCCTACATTGCCAATTTCTACTTCTTCAGCCAAAATTACTATCCTAAGTTATATGCGCATATAAATAATAGAGATACATATTATTACATTGTATTTATACGGAGACAACCATGGCAGAATTTAACCCTCAAGAATATTCAGGAAATATTAACTTAGATCCTAATCCTTTAAAGAAATACTTTAGACAACCTAAAGTTTATGTTACATTACCAAGTAATGGACAATTTTATCCTGAAGGCACAATTGATATTCCAGAAAATGGTGAATATCCTGTACTAGCAATGACAGCAAAAGACGAACTTGCTATGAAAACTCCAGATGCATTGCTAAACGGACAAGCTACTGTTGATGTTATACAAAGTTGTATGCCTAATATCAAAGACGCATGGAAACTTCCAAGTGTTGATTTAGACGCTGTTTTAATTGCTATACGTATCGCAACGTATGGTGAAGAAATGGAAATTACTACTAAAGTTCCAGGCATAGGTGAAGAACGTTCATTTAATATTGATCTAAGACAATTACTAAACAAACTTGTTACAGCTAACTACGACGGAGAAGTTCCGTTAGGTGATATGACTGTTACTACTCGCCCATTAACTTATGCAGAATTTACAGAAGCTAGTCTAAAAACTTTTGAGGAACAACGCATTTTTGCACTAGTTAATGACGAAGAAATTTCAGATGGTGAAAAACTTTCTAAATTTAATAATAGTTTTAAAAAATTAACAGACCTAACAGTTAATACACTAACTCAAAGTATTGTTGAAATTACAGTAGGAGACGATACTGTAACTAATCCTGCACATATTCAAGAATTTGTTGACAATGCTGATAAATCTTTCTTTACATCTATAACTGATCACTTAGATAATCAAAAGAAAAAGTTTTCAATTGAACCGTTAAAAGTTAATAGTACTGACGAAGATATTGAAGCTGGTGCGCCTAAGCACTGGGAAGTGCCAATTACGTTTGACCAAGCAAATTTTTTCGGGTAAGGGTCCTAGCATGGACCGTGCCAGAGATCCTCGAAGAAGTAAAGGTCCTACAAGGTGATCAGAAGCAGATTAAATCTGAGATAATGAAACTGTGTTGGTACATGCGCGGCGGTGTTACACTCGATGAAGGATTTAATTTAAGTCACGAAGACAGACAGTTAATTGCTGATATTGTCAAAGAAAATATGGAAACAACAAAGAAAAGCGGATTGCCTTTTTTCTAAAAAGGTTTTCCTGTTTTAGGATTAAGCAGTTTAGCTCGTTTGATAATAAAGTTTTGTTTTCCAGAGTTTATAATTACTACACTGTCGTCGCCGTCTTTACTCGCTCCAACTACTGTAGCATTAATTAATTTTCCTGCTTTACTCATAAATTGTACTGGTTGGTTTGCAGAAAACTTTACTTGAGGAGCAGGCTTTGCTACAGTTTTTGATTTAGTAGTAGACTTTGCCGTGTCTTTGTTTTTTTCTTCAGCATCTTTCCATCCTTTTTTAATTGGATCCCACACAGCTCCTACTTCACTAGATTTTTTAAAGCCGGTTTTGAAAGAATCTTTAAAGCCTTCGTCAATTTCATATATTTTCATTTAATAATCATCCAATACTCGTATGTATTTATAATCAGGATCGCGCCGTTGAGTCTGTCTTCCTAATCTTGTTTCTTCAACCGGAGAAGGCCAATGACACGTAAGTTCAAGTGCAATATACTTATCTAAATGTATATCATTCTGTGTGTTAATTTTGTGATACCCTACCCATTTTCTATGTAGTACGCATAGTTGTTCGTGGAACCCTGTATAGACAATTGAAGTACAACCTTCAGGAATATATCTACAAATTATATTTTTTCTAAGGTATCGATGTTCAAGAATAGGCAAGTGTCTAAATCTAGAATCTATTGGTGTTGGAATATCTGTTTTAGTATCACTATCATAGTATCCAAGATCACCTATTACAAGCCAATTTCTAACTTTCGGTAGATAATCAGCTATTTTGTCAGCCCATTTTTTATTCCAGGAATCAATACTTACTCCTGGTAATATTTTCACAGGAGGATCAGCTGTATGTATAAACTTTGACTGTGATTCCCATGGATCCATAATAACCCAAAGAGCCGTCTCACAAAGATTATATATTTCAGTTTTACTAAGTTGTTGTAACATGTTAATATTTATTGCGAATATCTACTTCGTAGATATTTGTTTTCGCTTATCGCTCAAACTATACACTTCGTTTGTAGATAGAAGTAATTAATAAGATACAAATGCATTATTACGAATGTAATAATGTTTAAGTTTCATGTAGATTGTTTCAGTCAGACGGAACCTGTTACGGTCCCATCTAATCTCAAAATGCGCTTCATGTGAGTCTGCACCAGCCGAGACATTGGAAGTAGGTAATTGTTTATACACAAAGTACAATGGGCTCTGACCTTTCCCAACCTACGTCGACATATGTAACATAAAACGTACATTAACTAGGTTAATGTGTAGTTTATATAACATTACCTCTCGCTTCGTTCCTATTGCTAAAGAGTTTTTATGTACTGTGTTTGTGTTTTTCGACAGCCAACATGCTATCTATATCAACTAGTGAGCCCAATTTGTTTGATGGCTTCCACACTCTGGTGTGTCAATCAATATGTTACGTGTGCTTCTATACGAGAGCTTTTTCCACAGCGGTATTTCTAATCTGGCCCGCCAACCTTAGGTGTTGGAATGTTTTGCCTGTATGTGATGTTCTAGCAATGCCTGTTTGAGTTTGTCTGACCCGCCTACTCTAACATTGATGATACCGTTATAGTAATCATCAGTTTCAAGTACACGCCTGTCAAACTGTTCTCTTGCCTCTATGTAGGACATTTCGCCCCTACCTTTACATAGGTATAATATTTCTCTTGTAAACTTATTTTCGCCTAGTGCGGCTACATCTGCGTTTAGTCTATCACTGGAACCCCAGTAAGTCTTCCAATCGCTTTCTTTAGTGCCGCGCCGTTTGTTTTTCTTGCCTTTGAGTGGTGGCTTGGTAGTTTTAAATTTTGCTAGTTTCTTGCCTACGTATTTTTGATTTGTAATGGTATTAGTAATAAGATAAACAAAACCTTCGTACTCATCTGGTATTTGGTCAATTGTTTGTCCTTGGTAAGTCCATTGCATCTATTACTTACCGTTGCCTTAGTTATTCTTCGCCTGTTTTGGTTTTCCTTGTACTCATATGCAAATGATGAACTTCGTCTGAACGATCTTTTGCAAAAGTTCGAATATCTCTTAAACATTTACGCACTTCACGATGAGTGCGCACACTGTTTTGTCTTTCAAAGCGTTCGCTTGCTTCAAAATATTTAAGATATGCTTGCACCAATTGATCATGAATATCATCTTCATCGTTCATTATTATTCCACGACATCTAAATCATTTGCATAACTTGTAAATCCGTTTTCTTTTACAACTCTTAGTACGTGATTAACACGACCAATAAGTTCATCCTTGTGCGAGATAAGATAAATGTTCTTTTCACGCTCACGTGCCATCTTTTTAAGAACTCCTAAAGAGTTTTCAACTCCAGCAGTGTCCATACCACTGTCGATAAGTTCGTCAATAAACAATAAGTTTACACCTTGATACAAACTTTCCCATACATCGCGGAATGCAAAACTTAATCCTAAGATTAATCTATTACGTTCGCCTCTACTCAAGTTATCAAAGTCTAAGTCTTGTCCTAGTTGAGTAATCTCAACATTCAAATCGTTTTGGAACAACACTTGATGAGGTAAACCTAGTTTGTCAAGATAATATGTAAGTCTGTTGTTTAAGTATGCTAAGTTTTGGTCAATAATCTTTTTACGGATAAAGCTATCTTTGTTTGTTAATAACTTTAACAAGAACTCTTGATGTTCTTTAAAGTCTGTTAGCTCATTTACAACGTTCCAATCAATTTCTTGTATAGCACTGTTATTCAGTTCGTTAATTTGTGCTTGGTAAGGATCTTCCTCGTCCTTTTTTGACTCCCATGCTTGCTTTAAACTGTCTACATTTTGTCTATGTTCGTATGCTTCTTTAGCAGTTTCATAGTATGTTGTAGGTTTTCCGTTAATGTCACCAATCTCTTGAAGTGTTACTGTAACGTCTTTTACTTTTACAGTAATTTCTGTTTGATATGCTAGTGCATCTTCTAATTCTTTACTTTTACGTAAACTAATTTCTTCTTTTTTATCTGCATGAAGCTCTTGTCCGCATGTATAACATGTTGCATCTTCTATTTCTAAGATGTCTTTATTAACTTTATCTACAGACTTGTCAGCACGTACTAGTGCAGGTTCTAACGTGCTTAATTCTTTTCTAAGAGCCAAAATAGCATTATTATGTTCATTCCAATTTTGTAATTTTTCATGAGCTTCAAGTTCGGTTTCAATGTCTAAGTGTTCTAATTCGCTGATTGCTTCTTGTAATCGCATAGTGTCGGCAGTACGTTTAGATAACCATGCTTTCTGATTACTTTGCAAACTACTAATAGTAGTTTCAATTTTACTATTTGCAGTTTGTATTGCTTCAATCTTCAGTGTTTCCGAAGTAATTGCTTCCTTAGTTTGTCTAACTTGGTCTTTAAGAGTATCTGCCTTCTCTGAAAGTATAGTAATCCCCAACAATTGCTCAATAATAGCACGTTGATCATTAGTACGCATACTCAAAAACGGTTCTGTATAAGTGTTTAGTGCAACAATGTGCTTAAACATGTCATGACTCATACCCAACAGTGTGTTTACATCGTCTTGTGTCTGTCTACTATCGCCTTGCGACTCGTCTATTAATGATTCTTGATTGTTAACGTAAAATTTAAAGAAATTAGGACCGCGCCCACGTTCAATGCGGTACTCGTTATTATTTTTCTCAAATTGCAGTGTAACTAACATGCCTTTTGAATTAGTCTTATTAATTAAGTTGTTAGCTCTGATATTTGTAAGGGCTTTTCCGTACAATGCATAACTTAGTGCGTTAATAATAGTAGTTTTACCAGTACCATTACGTGATCCACTGTCGTCACCGCCTTGATCTAAGTTTTCACCTAGCACAAGAGTTAGTTGTTCCTTGTCAAAGTCAACAGCTTGAGTCTGGTTACCCACACTCATAAAGTTTTTTACGGTTAGGTCTTTAATTCGTATCATGTTTAGTGTTCTATTCCATTATAGATGTCTAACAACATTTTTTTGTTGAAGTTTTCTGTGTCAAGTGCAGCAATTTCTTTAGATACTATTTCATCTACGCTTTCAAAAGTAGAAATATCTAAGTCTGTTGTAATTTCTTCTATCTGCTTCTGCGGTATTAGCGTTAGTTCTCTCACATTATACTGTGTAATGAATGTTTCTTTAATAAAATTAGCTTCTTCATAACTAATAGGCAAGTCTAATGTAACACGTAGATACATTTTAGGTTTTATAAGTTCATCTGTGTTGTCTAATAGCTTTGATAAGGTAACAGTACGGTACTTAGGACAATCTGGCCAGTTGATATATTCTGGTTCTGCATTGTTTTCACGGTCTAGTATCATCATACCACGATCGTCATCACCTACATCGGCATAATTGTGCGGAAATGCATTACCAATGTAATGAATAGCACCTTGCTTCTGTCTTTTATGAAAATGTCCACTAAAGACGTACTCTTGATGCTTAAAATGCTCAGGCTTTAGGTCACCGTGGTCTGGCATTCTAACTAATGCGTTCATATAAAAGCTAGGAAGTTCAAAATGACCAAACAAATACTTTGCTTTGATGTTGCTCATCTTCTTCCATTCGTCTCCTACTAACCAAGGTACGAGCGCAACGTCTTCTTCTTCGTAAATTTCATCTACAAAAGTAATACCGTCGATGTGTTTACCAAATATAGTTGAACTTACATCGCGTTTGTCCTTGTAATATAGATCATGATTGCCTACAAACATGTAAAACTTGTCAAATGCTTTACCAAGTTTCTCTAAACTACGTATAGTAGCATCCATAGTTGTAAGATTGAGACTATTTCTATTATGATGCCAATCTCCGCAGAAAATACCAGTTTCGCAACCGGCAGTTTTTGCTTGATCAATATACCAGTCGATAAAGTCTTCACAGTCGTCGTTGTGAATACGACTGTTTCCTTTTAATCCAAAGTGGATATCGGTGAACACAGCGGCTTTCTTAAACAAATTTTAGTTACTCCATGATTAACTATTATATTGTACTACAAATAGTGATAGATGTCAACCTTTATCGGCAAAACTAGTTTGTCCTGCTTGCTCGTTACGCTTAACACTTGCTTCCCATTCACCTTCATTTTGTCTAGTATAACTAGGCGTTAACTCATTCATTTCTAAAATGTCATCACGAATATTTTGGTTACGTTTTTCAATGTTAATTACTCTTACAAAGGAATTTGTTACAGCCGCAGTGTAGTATGCAAAAGGATTATCTGACTTTGACTCGTCAAACTGCAAGCCAATCTGCGCAAGTTGCAGTATTGCTTGTCCCTTCATTTCGTCATTGTATGTGTATCCACGTACATTACCTCTTGTTGCGTATCTATCAACAAGTTTTAACCACATCATTGCAAGTGTATTAGTTGCTTTACCGTGTTTGTGGTTAAAGTGTCCGTTTTCCATGCCGCCTTCCCAATGTGACTTGCCAACTAGTTGTAAATTTCCTTCGTCATCAAATTTATAATGCTTAAATGGAGGAAAATTTAATTTTACTTTAGTATCTGCAACAGTTTTTGGATTTTTCTTCCTTCCGGGCTCTTCTGGAATGTGATCAAACGTCATAACACGGAAGATTAATTCTTCTTTAGTAATTGAAGTATACGGAACTTCACATTCTGCTTGTTTTACTTTTTCACCTGCCATTTTTCTACGTTCATACTCCGCACTTGACATTTTTTTTGCTTTATTTCGTTTAGCTTCAGCAATTGTACGAATATTAATTTTTTCTACGTCAGGAAGAATAATATCATACTGTCCGTGACTAGGTTCTACGTAGCTGTTGTATGTATTTTTTGATTTATGTATCTCTTTTAAGATATCTTTGTTATTTAAATAGTTCTTTTTGCGCATAATTACAATAGTCTCCAGTTTATTATACTTATTA
>Ga0228652_1001138_pt1 | contig 10546 bp, 8 predicted proteins | sample 64DmetaG_FD_183030 | JGI IMG/M metagenome (GOLD analysis project Ga0228652, IMG submission 183030) | Seawater microbial communities from Monterey Bay, California, United States - 64D | ecosystem: Environmental > Aquatic > Marine > Coastal | place: USA: California | collected 2016-10-05
TTACGGCTCAAGAGGTTGCAGGTTTGAATCCTGCCGAGGTCACTTAAATTAGCCAACTGTATCAAAAGCAGTTGGCTTTTTTTAACTCCTGTAATTAAGCATTGCCTCGTTCATTTGCATAAAATTTCACCTCAAATAAGGTGACATTTTAAATAATAATAGTGATTGTCATGCAAAACGGATCCGATGGGCATTTAATGATCTGTGAATTTACCTGCTAAACAAACCGCTTTCTTTATTGAAGGTTTGAGATGAAATGTATTTTTAATATTATATTTATAAAATATAGTAAATAAAATTATTAAACCGTGAACCTAAAGGCTTCTGATGTCGAATCAAAAACCAATTCCTGTAATTTACAGGAGACTTCAAACAGTAGACCGTTACCAAACGGTACCTATTTCTAAACTCTTAATGTCGCAGACGAACAAAAAAAGGATTCATTTACTTGAATCGAGATTGACATGTGTAGAATAGAAAAAATAACGTTTTTAATACTATCACTCTTTACTGGGTTGCTTACCAATGCACAACAAGAAGCTTCTTTCTCGCTGTACATGTTCAATCACCAACTTATCAATCCTGCTTATGTAGGAGCCACGACGTTAACTCAATTTACAGCAGAAACAAGAAATCAATGGGAAGGGATACCAGGAGCTCCTGAAAGTCATGCTTTTAGCGTTAGTCACCTAATCAAAAACAAAAACTTTGGTTTAGGTGTATCGGGCATTTCTGATAATATTGGACCCACGGAGCGAAACAATATGGCTATTGATTTAGCATACCATCTAAGACTAAATGAAGCGGGATTAAAACTCGGAATAGGGCTGAAATTGAGTTCTAGATCACTGAACTTTAATAATTCCATCTTGACTCCCATAAGTGCGAACGATCCTTCGCTTATGGTCAACTACACTAATGAATTTTCACCCAATCTTGGTTTTGGTTTTTATTTACAAAATAAGTCCTTCTATTTTGGCGGAAGCATTCCCTACTTTTTCGAAGATGAAGATTTATACCTTAATCGAAATACTTACTTTATTGGTGGTGTCTTGATCAGTTTAAATTCCTCTTTACAATTAAAGCCTAGCATGTTATTTCACAAAATAAAAGCTCAACCTTGGGTTTACGATACCAGTATTCTGCTCTCCATAAGAAACAGCTTTTGGCTGGGACCCCAATACCGGGCAACTGTAGAAAATATTTTGCCTAATCAAAATTCAGCTGGATTTTTTGGAGCTATTGCAGGCTTGAATCTCTCGAAATCGACTTCAATTGCCTACGCCTATCAGGGTAGAATAGGAAATAGAAATTTTGGGATAACAAATACCTCACATGAAATTCTATTACGCATTCAGTTGAGGAAAAAAGAAATTGGATTTTTACGATCCCCAAGACTGTTTTAATATGAAAAATAAAGTGCTCGTTCTGTTCCTCGGTTTTACCCTATTTTTACAAGGACAAAATAATACAACAGACCCTCTCTCAGAGAAGCTTTTAGAAAGAACGCTCGACTCAGTTCAAAAGCTAACTCCATTTCCTAACAATACTTCTGGAAATGAATACGGAGTAGTCCAAATGGTTAGTTCGTTGCCAAATAGGATTGATTTCATTTACGTTACTTCAAAAAAAATGGAAGGCGAAAAACTAAAACGTCGAAAAATAAAATCTAAAAGTCTTATTTACAATTTGGCAAAGGCACGTATTGACACCCTTACAGGCACTGTAGAGCAAGACCAACTAATCTTAGGAATAAACACCAACCTTCAAGAAGGTCCTTCGACTCTAGATCTGGAAAATAATCAGTTGTATTTCACTCGAAGTGTAGGTAAAATGGGTACGAATAAAGAATATCAATTAAATATTTTTAAAACTCCCTTTCCCGTAAATCAATCTAAAGCACAACGCCCCCTTTTTGAAATAAATGGGAATTACTCAAACATGCATCCTACTTTTGATGCAATTGAAAAAACTCTTTATTTTTCGAGTGATCGCCCAGGAGGGGCTGGTGGCATGGATCTCTACAAAGTGGCTATTTTAGAAGACGGTAGCTTAGGTAAAATTGAAAATATGGGAGATGAAATCAACTCTTCCTCAGATGAAGTATTTCCATACGTTTTAAATGAAAATACCTTGTTTTACTCAAGAAAGAGAGCCTCTGAGAATGGAACCCTTGACATTTGGATGGCACAGCTCCTACCCGATCAAAAATGGACTACTGCTCAACTCAAAGCTCCCTTTTTATCTGAAAATGATGATTTTGGATTTTCAATAGATGCAAATTCACTTTTGGGATTCCTAAGTTCCAATCGTGAGAATGGAGTGGATAACAACTACTACTTTAGTTACCAACCCCCGATAATTGGAAAAGAAGACCGCTACCGTTTCAACAGGGACACCCTAAAGGTAGCTGCTACAAAAGGCGTATTGACAAACGATCAGCAGGCAATGCGTAAAAACGATCCTCTTCAAGCATTAATAAGCAAGCAAGCGATTCTAAATCAATCTACAGCTAATGGAGATTTAAAACTTAAAGAAGACGGAAGCTTTTGGTATCTAGCTAAGCAACCGTTGATTGAAAAAGATAGCTTTCAGTATCACCTGAAATCAAAACTTTCAACTTCCAAGCCCATTACTGTTTTTTTAGAAGTCGAAAAAAGTATTGAAAAACCTACAGCATTAGATTTTACAATTCGACCGATTTATTATGAATTTAATAAAAGTGAATTATGGAAAAAGTATCAAGAGCGATTCGAAGAAATAGTGGCTCTATTAAATCGGTATCCTGATCTGAAACTAAAAATTAAAGCCTTTACTGATGCCCGAGGTTCAGCAACTTACAACCAAAAATTATCAATCCAACGAGCCCATTCCATCATAACCTACATCCAATCAAAAATTGAGCATCAAAATTATTTAGAATCCAAAGGTTTTGGGGAAAGTACTATTGAAGAAAATTCGTTAAAAAACTATGTTTTAATTGGAGGAGGGTTTAAAAATGAGAAAAATGCTGACGCCCTAGTCTCCAAGTTTAAAAAACTTGGTTATCCTTCTACAAAATACAGTATTTCAGGCAAGTATTCACGTGTGATCATAAGTACATTCGAATATTACCAACAGGCTAAGGAACTCATGATGGAACTAAAATCAAAAAATATTTCGTCTTTTATTGATAAAAGTCCTGCAATTAAAGCTTCAGAAGAAATCCATCAAGAAAATAGACGTGTGGAATTTGAGGTGATAAAATAATTGATTTTTCTCAATGAACATAAAAAGGGTCAAACGCTCCCTTGGTACTATTTGGCTTTAAGTGTTTTTTGTCCGGGATCTGTAATTTCGAGAGACCCAGCCCATAAGCATAAATTGGTATCGTCTTCCATTAATGCCGCTGTTCCACCCAAAATTTTTAATTTACTTGCTCCAGGACTCCATGGGGTAACAACCATTGGAATACACGTTTGAGGAGCGCCTTGAGCGGCAATGACCATAGGGTTTGCAGGTGATTTACAGTTTCCAAAAGAGGGGATATTTAAATAGGGGATAAAATTTAAAACACTCATCAATTCATTACCTTCATTCTTTATTGGAATTGGCAAAGCACCCAAATCAACTTCCTTATCACCCATTGAGCATTTAATTTTTGCTCCTTTACAAACACATAGTCCCAAAGTCTTAATTTTGTATTTACACACTCAAATTTAAAAAAATATATTAGTTTAGTTGATCTAATATTTGGATTTAAAAAATGGCAGTACCAAAGGCAGGAACAGGTGGTGAACAAGATCAGTTTTGGCCTTTGCCTAAATTTTATTTTTCGGTTGACATTGATGATCTTACAGATTTACCCTTTCTTGAAGTTTCTGGATTAGAAATTGAGGCTGATAATATCTCATATCGTCATGGCAATGATCCTAGTTTTGGTACCATTCAAATGCCAGGGATCAAAAAATCTGGAAATCTAACTTTGAAAAAAGGAGTTTTTGCTCAAGACGATACATACCAAGCTTTGATCTCTAAGATTGCACTCAACACATACAAACGCATGACTGTTGTTATTCGTTTGCTGGATGAAACTACTGAGCCTAGAATGACATGGCAGATAAACAACGCATTTCCGCTGAAATACACCTCAACAGAAATGAATTCAGAATCATCTGAGGCAGCAATCGAAAGCATTGAATTCACTCACCAAGGAATTACTAAACTTTAATTTAGCGTTCTTATTCCACACATGAGGAATTTTTGTATATTTAGTTAAACTTATTTACTATGTTTTCTTCTCCTGAAAAAAGAATAAAAAAAGAGTCTGCTGCTAAAAGCAAGAAAGATTCATCAGAACAAAGTGGTTTTGATAAAGATAAAAGTGTTGCATCAAAGAAATTGAATGCCCTTCAAGAAAAATCTGAAGCGCATTCCAGCGACAGTCGTTTATCCAATCTTCAAAAAAAGGCAAATCAAAATGATACTGGGCTCCCAGATCCTCTCAAGCAGGGTATGGAATCGCTTTCAGGAATTTCACTGGACGACGTTAAAGTCAATTACAATTCTAATAAGCCATCAGATTTAGGAGCTCACGCCTACGCAGAGGGAAATCAGATTCATGTTGGAGGAGGGCAAGAAAAGCATCTAGCTCATGAGGCATGGCATGTTGTACAACAAAAACAAGGTAGAGTTAATTCAACACGAGAAATCAATGGAACTTCAATAAACGATGATAGTGCCCTAGAAAGTGAAGCAACAAAAATGGGAGCAAAAGCCTTAAGTAGTTCAGGAGTCGTTAATCAAAACAGTTTGATCAGTTCTTCTTCAGCGAATACTAATGTAGCTCAGCTTGCAGAAGACGGACAGCAAGAGGAGGAGAAAAAAGGATTTTTTGGAAAGGCATGGGATGCAACAAAAAGTGGAGCAAACACAGCCTGGGATGCAACGAAAAGTGGAGCCAGTAGCGCAAAAAAATGGGCCAAAAATAACAAAGGAGATGCAGCTTCGAAAGGAGCAACTGCCATAGCAAAAACTACTAGTTTTGGTCTAGAACAAGCAGGTAAGACTGGAGCTGCTGGAGTTGCCTCTGGAGTAGGTGGACTGATTGGCGGAACCTATGGCATGGCAAAAGGAGGCTATGATTTTAATGAGTCTCGTAAAAATAAAAATGATTTACAAGGAAAATTGGAAAACGCTAAATCCAATAAGGAAAAATCAGATCTCAAAACTCAAATTCAATTAGAAAAAGATAATATGGGTCGTGCTGGTGCTGGAACACTTGCATCGACTCTTGGTGCTGTTGGAGCAGGATTCACAGCGTCTGGTGTTGGAGCTCCTGTAGGTGCTGCACTTGGAGCTGCTTCAATGGGTGTTTCAGCCGCAACAGAAGCTATTGGTGCTGGAGCTCAAAATCTTAGAGATCGTGAAGCTAGAAGATTAAGATCAGACAAAGAAATTTACACGGACAGGAAAAATAAAAATAAGGCAAGAATAGCAAGTGAAGAAGGTTCTTCTTTTAATCCAATGAATTGGAAATCTAAAATCGATAAGAGTTTGGGTAGAAATCAATCTGGAAAACATGCCGTAGGAACGAAACTTGACACTGACGGTTCGGCTGCTAAAAATTACAAGGCTGCAAAAAATTCTAAGTACGAAGACGAAGGTTGGGAAAGAACGAAAAATAAGAAAGGCTCAGCTCTAGATCCAAGAAATTGGGGACAAAAAGATATGGATAAAGTAGACGTTCAAGTTTCCAAAAATCTTTCATCTAAAAATGTAGATAAGTTTGATGATAAATTGGATGAAGAGAAAAAAGAGAAAAAAAGTTGGTACAACCCATTTTAATTTTATAAAAATTGATGATAGACGTCATAAAAACCATATTTGAAGAAGATTACTACAGTGTTAAAAAAGAAACCTTTGAAATAGAGGGTTCTTCAGTAGATCAACTAACGGTAGATTTAAATTTTGATGACTTCCCTGAACTACCTACCCTGAAAATCTATCTCATGTTTCTTAAGGATCTTGAAAAGGAACTCAATGGCGTTTCTGTTTTACAGTATTATTTACCATTTACCGTTGGAGATCAAAATACAGAGGTTTTGCAAAACAAAATTATCACTATTAATAAGAGATTATTTTTGGGTCATTTGGGTTTGAATGAACAAAACGTTTATCTGAAGTATTGTCAAACCATTCACAATACTGATCAAGATACACTCCGGGTATTAATTTTAAACACATTAAGTGCAATCAAATTTCAATTTACTTCAAACATTTCAGAATTTTAAATTTTAACTCAAATTTACAGAAGAGTAAAAATTAATTCAAAGTGTGTCCTTTACTTTTCAAAACTTTTAACCGCACTTTATCTGAACAATTAAAATAAAAAGATTTAGAATTGAGAAATAAACTAAATAATTTTCTTTTTGGGAATTCAAATTTTGCCTCCTTTTTTGAAAAAAGTATCCAAGTTTTAATTCTAATATCCATCTTAAACTTTTCCGTTCAAACCCTTCCTAATCTTTCTGTCCGACTCATTGAAGTTTTAAATATTGTTGAATTATTTTCCATTCTAATTTTTAGTTTGGAATACCTACTGAGACTTTTTACCAGTCCTAAACCCTTCAGGTTCATCTTTAGTTTTTTTGGATTAATTGATCTCATTGCCATTTTACCTTTTTACATTTCTATGGGTATGGATTTAAAATCGTTAAGAGCCGTACGACTTTTCCGTCTGCTTAGGTTACTTAAATTTTTGCGTTATCAGGATACATTAGCGAAACTAAAACAGTCTTTTGATGATGTCAAAAGAGAACTTTTTTTATTTTCATTTGCTACCCTATTGCTCATTTATTTTTCTTCTGTTGGAATCTATTTCTTTGAAAATGAAGCCCAACCCGAGGCATTCTCTTCCATATTTGCTGCCATGTGGTGGTCGGTAGCCACCCTTACTACCGTCGGCTATGGGGATATTTATCCCATCACTGCTGGGGGTAAAATATTTTCAACCTTCATAGTATTTATAGGCTTGGGCTTGGTTGCTATTCCAACTGGGATTGTTGCTTCCTCTTTGACCAAAGCACTAATGAAGTCTAAAGATTAAGTTTTTTAGTTAATGCATCGAGACTATTCTATTGCTCAGTTAAAAGATAAGGTACTAGACTCCAATGCACGCTCAATTTTTATTAATGCCCATCCAAAGAAGAGTGTTAATAAGATCGACTTAATCTCTTTAAGTAGTCTCGCCATAAACTTAGAACCTCTACAAATCTCAAATAAACTTTTATCTAATGAGCCTTTCAAATATAAATTCCCCATTCACTTTAAAAACCTTTCCGAAAACAGAAACGAAAGAAGGCTACTGCACTTGTTGCGTAAAAATGTTGATTTTAAAAACGAATTAAATCTAGATCCTGTAGGAATTGGATTTCCCCTTATTGAAATAGCAGAACCTAAAAAAAAGAGAATTAACACTTTACCTATTCTCATTTGGGATGTTCAAATTTCTGGACATTTAAAAAGAACTGGATCTATTCGTGTCAGTCGTAAAGCCAGTGATAGCATTTCAATCAACCCATCACTCATAAGCCACATACGAAAACATTATCAATCGGAATTCGCTCTCCCCAACCTAAGTAATGAATCTACAAGCTTTGAACAAATTTTAAATACTCTAAATACGATTCTCTACACCTTGGGTTGTATGCCTCTGAATGAGTATCATCGATTTTATCCACTTGACCCTTTTGAAAAAGAAGCTCCAAAATTTTTTATTGATCATAAACCAAAGCTGATTAACAACGGTATTTTGGGGCTCTATGCTGGCTCTAAAGAAGCTATTGTAGCTGATTACAACACACTAGAAAACAACACCATTCCTTGTTCGTTCAAAATGGAAAAGAATCTGAATGACTCCCTCTATGCTGGGGTTGCACTGGATCATTCACAGCAAAGAGTTATTCGAACAATAAACGAAAGAAAAAATATCGTAATTCATGGTCCTCCTGGTACAGGAAAAAGTAAAACCTTAACCGCAGCCATTACTTACATCTTAAGCAAAGGACAAACCTGTCTGGTTGTTTGTGAGAAAAAAACAGCGATTGACGTACTCTATGAGAATTTAGCAGAGCTGGGTTTTAACGATTATTGCATCAATATTTCAGAGGTAAAAAAAGATCGCCGAAGTGTTGTCAATAAGGCGCGCGACATCTTATTGAAACTGAATAGTGGAAACTCAATTTTTGCTCAAACAAAAGAGAAAAAAATTCATTTTTCTTCAGCTGAAGAGAAACTGATTCAAGACAAAATTTTAAAAGTTGAGGAAGTAATTACCCTCATCAACAAAACTAAAAAAAGATTATTTCAGCCTATTCTTGGTGAAAAAATCACGTACTCTGATCTTGTAGTGGCTCTAAAATCTGATAGGTATAAAATATTGAGTACATCACTTGAATTAAAAGCAGATGCTTACACATTCACTCTTGAAGAATTTAAAACACTTCAAAAATTGTTTAAAAAAACTGCTGAAAAGTTTAAGATTCTCAATCCTTATCAATCCTTTTATCAACTTGCTGATAAAGCTATTTTCGATACTGACAAACTCACTTTTCAAAGCCATATTTCCTCTATGTATGAGACCTACTACAAAAAGCTGAAGGAACTTTCTCCTCGTCTTGAAAAAGCACTGATTGGTAAAAGCAACTTTGCATTTAAGTATCTGGACTTTGTTGATTCTGATGATTCAACCCTGAATGACATCCAGAAAGAATATCGACACTATGCCCATCAAATTAAAAACTTAGCTGTATTTAACTCCTCATTCAACAGTAAACTCAATGCGCTTGATCTCGCAAAAAAAATTGATTTTCTTGCTCAATCCATTCTTCAATTACAAGAGCAGGTAAATGATTTTGATGGATTAAAGGACTTCCATTCTTATTTCATCAGTCATGGGATAAATGACCAAAATCTTATTTACAAAATGGGTTCGATTGGAGCCTCTTTTGACAAAGATTTTTTTGATTGGTATTGCGCTCATTTACTCCACGAAAATTTTATTGATAATTTCGATTTTAATGGTTTCGAAAAAGGGTATTACGATATTGAAACAGATGTAAAACAAATCAACGATTACATTCTTAAAAAAACATCATACCGCCTGAATCGCAATCGACTGGAAGGCATACAAAAGTTTAAAAAAACTGTAACGGATCTCACTATTGAGCAATTTTTCGCAAAGAAAAGTACTTCCAATCGACTTAAATATTCTTTGACTAAGATTTCAAATCATGAAACGGGAATCCTCAAATCCTTTTTCCCCGTCTGTATGACCAATCCCAGTAGTTGTTCGAGTCTTTTCCCGCTAGAAAAAGGGTATTTTGATTATGTTATTTTTGATGAGTCCAGTCAACTGAAAATTGAAGATACCTTTGCCTCTTTATTGAGAGGAAAAAGATCTATTGTAGCAGGCGATCTCCATCAGCTTCCTCCCATGGATTACTTTACAGAATCTTCTTCAAATTTTGATAACAATGAAGAAACTGCTAATCAGGAAAATACTAAATCATTACTCGATTTTTGTATCTCCAAAAATTTTAACTCGCATTATCTAGACATTCATTACCGTTCTAAACATCCTGACTTAATCAATTTCTCTAATGCGGCATTTTACAAATCAAGATTAATTCCCAAACCACCAAACCAAAAATACACAGCTATTGAGTTTTATCCAGTAGAAGGAAAATTCATCAACCGTATCAACAAAACAGAAGCTCGTGAAATTGTAAATTACATCGAAGAAAAAGTACCTTCAAATCAATCTTTAGGGGTGGCAACTTTTAGTTTAAAACAACGTGAAGAAGTTTTGAATCAGCTTGAAATACGATCCAAAACAAGTTTGAAATTTTATAAAAAACTTCAGGAACTTCAAGCCAACGGATTTTTTGTAAAAAATATTGAAAACATTCAAGGAGAAGAGCGCAACATAATTATCATAGGGACTACCTATGGCTTGAATGATGAGGGTGTTTTTAAAGAGCGTTTAGGCCCAGTAAATACTCGTAAAAGAGGCCATAAATTGTTGAATGTTATTATTACTAGAGCAATAGATAAAATGGTTGTTTTCTCCTCAATTCCTGAAGCTGTTTACAAAGGATATCACACGCTCATTCAAGAAAATGGCAATAGAGGTAAAAGTATTCTGTATGCTTATTTAAATTATGTAAAAGCGATTTATGAGGAAAATCAGAAGGGCGTAACTGATGTTCTGCAGGTGGTAAGTCAAAAGCAATTTAACAATCCACATAAAAGAAGATTGAATTCTGAAATGTTAAAATCCTTTTCTATCGATCTCGTTGAGAATCTTTCCAAAAAACTCAACCAAAAGATTTATTTTGAAAATTACTTTAAAATTGGAGGTTACGAATTTGAAATAGCATTGATTAAAAAATCTGGAGAAATTCTCCTTTTGGATATCAATGGCAAAATTATTCACAATGGATTTGAAGACTACATTTTTGACATTGATCGCTGCCAAATCGCACAAAAATCAAATTTTAAATAT
>Ga0228652_1001149_pt1 | contig 10456 bp, 9 predicted proteins | sample 64DmetaG_FD_183030 | JGI IMG/M metagenome (GOLD analysis project Ga0228652, IMG submission 183030) | Seawater microbial communities from Monterey Bay, California, United States - 64D | ecosystem: Environmental > Aquatic > Marine > Coastal | place: USA: California | collected 2016-10-05
CAAAGCGGGCAATGTCTTCACACCATAAAATGCCAAGACAAATACCAATCACCAAAAGGGCTGCACAGATCAGCATTACTCCTGCCCCTCAGTTTGGGGACGCGCAGGGAAACTGACAGGGAGTGCTCTACACAGTTCACGCACCAAACTACGCTCGGCACAAGAGCCCCTACCCCGACGTGCCAAGGAGGCCGCAGCCTTATCGGCCTTGGCAAGGCCGAGCAGCTCAGATTGATAGTCTGCAATGCGGTTGAGCTCGACAATATCAGCATTGATCAAGCCAAGCGCCTCAAGAGCTGCCGCACGACGCTCATCCGTGTTCTGCCCGTCTTGGGCCTTCGCAACACTGCCCGCCGAAAAAACGACCGCGCAAAGCAGTGTTGCGCAGCCTGTTTTGAGGCCAGCCCAAGTCGCGCCCATAGTGCATGTTATAGCTCTTAACATCCCGTGCAGCTCCCTGTTGAAAGGCTTTGGAAATCACCACGACCAGAGGAGGTAATCTGGCGCGTTGTGATCCGATTTGAGTCAAGATGGCGCAAACCAGCCGTGCCCGCTGTCACGGTATCCGCGCTGACAGTCGTGCTCGTGATGTCGCCTATGATCCGGGCGGTGTTTGCTACAAGTGAAGACGCCGTCACATCCCCTGAGACAGTGGCGCTGTTTGCTGACACCCCACCCACTACCGCGACATCCCCGATAATCTGAGCCGTGCCTGTGAGCGACAGCCCCCCTGCTTGCAAAGACCCCGCAATATTGGTGACGCCGGTGAGTGTATTGGCCTCTAGCCCTTTAGAGATGTTGATCTGACCTGCATCCAAACTGGCAATATTGGCCACATCATTGCCACCCATGTCCAAATCTGTCTCCATGCGATTGAGCTCGGGAAAGAGCACATTTTCTGTGCGGTGCAGGTATGGCAAAATGCTCTGATCACGGCGCACCACATCAAGAGCCACCAAATCCCCAGCGGCAGGCTTTGCTGTCGCAAAGCCGCCTGTCATCCAGCTCAGGTCGTAGTTCAAAGACATGCCGCGCAGGAAGTCCGGGGCCTCGCTATGGATCAAACCCACGCGCTCAATACCCTCACCGCCTTTTGGGATGGTCATAAACGCGGTTTCACCGGCGCGCACAGCACCCCGCGCAAGGATCACAACCTCATTGGCCGAGCGGCGCAATGCCGCGACCGAATATGTACGCCCCGTTGCGCTTTGCGCCGAAACCCCGGCATCCAAGACGCCAAAGGCTTCAAGCTGGGCTGGCGTTAGAACCAGCGCCTGCCCTGTGCTCAGAGCCTGCGCTTGGCCGAGAACCAGATTGCGGCCCGCTTGTGCAAGATCGCTCAAATAGCGCGCATCAAGCTCAGCTGCGCGTTGACGGGCATAGGCTGAGCTGATCTGGATCAGCTGTGTGCTCACCACAATTGCCAACATCAAAACAAGGGCTGTCTCAATAAGAGAAAACCCGCCACGCTGCCGCTTTATGCGCAGAGCGCCACAATCAGAACGGCGGGCGGCTTGAGCGCGCGCCGCTCTGGAGTTTGAACACTCTATCAAAGGCTTCAACATCCCACACAGCTCCCTGTTGTAACCTGCGCAAAGCTTGCAGCCCCTGCGATGAGCTGATCTGTACGCACGGCCGGGCTCTGGCTTGCGCTCTGAGCCAAATTGGCCTCTGTTGCGTTCAAACGCTGGGCTAGCAAATCTGTGAGGGTGGCCGATGTCGTGGTCAGGCTGCTTACCGTGCCTCCGGCTGCAAGGTTCAATTGGCCCGATGTCGTAAGGCTTGAGGTCGCCCCAAGCGTCTCAGCTGTCAGTGCGCCAGACATCATAAGAGTCCCAATCGCACTGGTTCCAACCACCACGGCATCCGCGCGCGCCGTTATAGCCCCCGCAGGGTCCATAGTGTTGAAGCGCAAATAGGCCTCTGTTGCACAGAGATGGGGCGTACCAAGACAGCCCGCGCGCGCAACTGTTGCCTGTTGTGTGGCCACGTGATCTGCGTTTGTAAGCCTATGTGTGGGCAAGCCAAGGGCGTCACTGCCAAAGGACGCGCTCGTTTGAAGTTGGTTCAGGTGCTCATGGCCCACCCGCGCGCTGCGCAGCACATAGTCTTGCTCAAGCTCGGCCAGGGCGGGACTCGCCACAACCAATTGGCGCGCCGTAAGGCTTGCGCCAAGGACAAGCTCACCAGCTGCACTCGCTGAGTTCAATCCAAGACGGCCCTGATCAGCCGACCTTTGAACCAGCGCCGCCTCTACATCCCGAATAAGGCGCTCTTCAACACCCGGCTGCAGCGACAAAATCAAAAATCCTGTTACCCCTTCACGAGAGTCCGCAGCCGTCACACCAAGCCCCACATCAAAGCCCGCCATAGAGATCAAATAAGGCGCGACACTCGCGCCACGACCCGCAATGGGCGCGCGCCAACCACTTGCCAAGAACGTGCTGCTATGCCCGGTCGGGAGAAGAGCCGCCTCACTGCCCAACCCCGCCAGAATGGCCCTGAGATTGGTAGCGTTTTCTGCCACGTATAAGTCGTAATCTGCCGCCATGTCTCCCAAGGCTATAGCCAGCGCCGCCGCGCGGGCGCGCCGGTCTTGCTCGGCCACAAGCGTGAGCGTTTGCGCCAGAACCAAAATCCCGAGAAGAAGCATCAGCCCGCTTCCAAGGAGCAAGGATCCGCGACGCGGTGTGCGTGGTTGAGGAATGTGCAGAGCCGCGCGCGCAGAGCCTTCCTGACCTCTATAACCCGAACTAAAGAGTGCACGGAGCAGCCCCGTCCCAGAACGGCGCAGGCCCTCAGGCAGAAGTCTCTGCCCGAGCGCTCTGCCCGCGATAAGCTGGCGAGAGGATATGATCCGCGCGAAGTTCATTAGAAGGTCAGCGCCACGGTGTTGGTTGCATTGTCACAAGCCGCAGCCACCGCCGCTTCGCTCAGAGGGAGCGCCAGAGCGGTTGAGCCAACCGATGCACTGTCCAAACCTGCCCCGCTGTCGCGGAAGGCCATGACAGCCGCTTCACAGCCATTCTGAGGAAGATCCGCAACGGTGATGGTAAAGTCACGCGCACCGTTGCCAGCAATTGTGATGGCCGTGTCAAACGGTGAGGTAAAGACATAGTTGCCTTGGCTCACGCGTTGTAGCTCCCGATCTGAGAACCCTTCCCCGCTCAAAAACACCAAGAGAGATTGGTTTGCATAGATCCCAGAATACCCGTGAGCGGTTTCGATAACGGCTTGGGCGCGGATCAATTGCGTTTGCAGACTTGCTGCGCGCCATGAGTTCATCAGGCTGTTGAAGGTCATCAAAAGACCCGCCACCACAACCACAAAAAGCAGCAACACAAGTCCAGAATCCAGCATACCTGCACCACGGCGCCCACGGCGCGCAAAGGGCGTCTTGGCTGGCATAGTTTGAGGTGTTTTTGGTGTGAGTTTTGGAGTTCGCGAGATCATAGGAGGTCTCCTTATAACATTGAAAAAATTGACATAATGGCCGTGGCGACCGCGCCCATCTGGGCTGCTATCGCAAAGAGAAGGAGGGTGTTCAGAACCCGCACCTGCGCTTTGACGCGCTCTTCTAAAAGCTCAAGCCAGCGATCGAGATAGGAGGCGAACTTGTCCACCCACCCATCCGTGCCATCCAGAGCCTGCGTGACCGTGATCAAATCGCGCGCCGGAAACTGATGCCCCGTCGCCGCCATGGCTTCGCCCCAGCGACCTGAGGTGAGATGGTTTGAGATCGCTGCGATGCGACTGCGCGTGTAAGGCGATGCCGAGCGCCCAAGATCATCCAAAAGGGAGCCGCTCAACGTCTGGCCCATTCGGCCAAGCTCGATCACCGTGTAAATAAAGCCAGCCCCTTGGGCCAACTTGTAAAGCGAATATGGCGGTATCAGGTCCATCCAGTTGCGCCCCACCCAGTTCCATCTGGGCACGCTGATCCAGATCACAACTCCGATGGCGGCGAGCGGGATCAAAACCCAAGCGACATGGTTTGCAAACCATTGGGACGCTGTGCTCAAGAGGGACACAAACCAACTCATCTGAATGTCGCGCCCAAGGCTTTCAAGGGCCGGAAACAACTGCACACCCATCACAAAGAAGGTCACCGCCATGAGCGCCGTCAGAAGCATTGGCAAGGCCAGAGCCGAGACAATCGCACTGCGTATCTTGTGTTGCTGTGCGGCCAGTCGAGAGGCTGCGCGAAACATCCGCTCAGAATCCGCCTTGCCAAGCGCATTGAACACCAGAGCCTCTGGCCCTTTGACATAGTGTGCCACGCGCGCGCCAACATCGCGGCGCACAATACCCGCTTCAATATCGCTCAAAATGAATGCAACCGTCCGCTGCCCCTGCCCGCGCGCTGTCTTCGCAGCCGTTTGCAGAGCCGTGCTTAGGGCAATATCCGCAGCAAGCAAATCCGCCACCAAACGCCAGACCTGTTCGCGCACCTGCGCTGAGAACGCACGGCGGCGCCACAGGAGAGCACAAAAGCGCATAGCCGTCTTTGCATGGTGCAGTGCCTCGCTCAGCCATTCCATCACTCAACACTCCCCGTGCGCAGCGACAGACGCTGGCTTGGGTTGAGACGCTTGCCTAGATCCCCCTTCTTGGACAAAGCATCAAAGGGATCGAGCTGCCCTTGCAGCACAAGCTCTGTCATCTTGGCTTCAATCTCGATGCCACCCATGCCACCTTCGGACTTTGGGCGCAGCCAATGCGCATTTGCGCCATTGGCATCATTGACGCGCACGTAAGCATTGAACGCATCATCCGGTTCAATCACTTCCCCCACAGCCACAAGACGCTGATAGCCCGCCCAGGCTTTGACGCCGGTCTCGGACATTTCCTTATGGCAGTGCTCACAGCCCTCGCAGTTGCGCATGTAGATGTCGGCAAACGCGCCTTCCAAGGGCTTGAGCGCGCGCGCCTGTGCCTCGCTGAAGCGTTGCTTTGAGAGCGCAAGCTTGCAGTGATCACATAGGATCGGCACAAGGGTCTGCTTCATGAAAATGCGAATGATTCCCGTTTGGCTGATCTCTTCAGGCGGCACTCCAAGCGCAATCATGCGAAACGCAATCTGAATTGCCTTGCCCACGTGCAGCGTGGAGTAAACCGCATGGCCCGATTGAACGAACTGCAAGAGCTCACGCCCGCCTGCCCCGTCACGGATCTCCGAAAGCATGCCAAGGTCAGGGTTGATGCGCACAAAATTGCGAAGCGCTTTGCGGTAGTTGGCGCTGCGCTCCGTCTCCCCACCCGCGCTTTTGAGGGGGATTTGCATCACCCCATCGCGGCGGATGCGATATTCTACTGGATCTTCCAGTGTCACCAAAGACAGGCTTCCGTTGTAATCGTCATAGACCCGTTCAAGCGCGCGCACCAAGGTTGTTGATTTGCCATCCCCGGTCTCTCCCCCGATGATCACAGCGCCTTTGAGGTTTTGGCGCGCGCCCTCAAGCCCGCCTAGGACTTCTGCATCAAAGCCAAGGTCTTCAAGCGAGCCCGTCTCGGAGGTGTCTTTGTAAAACAAGCGCGCCGTAATGCTTGAGCCCATACCGACATCACTCTCGTGATAGCTGGACTGGACCCGCAACTTGACCACATTGGCAGGCAGAGGCACTTTCTCCGATGCCGATATAGAAAACGACTGAAACTCATGGTCAGAATAAGTTGTCTCACCCGCACCGCCGTCTTGCGCATCAAACGCCGCAAGAATGGCATGCATCCCCTCCTCGGCCGTCCAATTGTAACCATAGCTGATCTCACGCCCCGCCACGCGCAGGCGCACAGCCGTGTAGGTGTCGTGCTTGATCACGCGCAAATCACTCGCCTGGACATCGCCAGCATGTTCAATCAGGCGCAGAAAGCGGCGGTGGCCGGCTGTAAGCTCTTCTTTGCTGGCGCGCTTTGTGTCATGGCTATTGCTACGGCTTGTTATGGAGTAAAACTCGCTGATGGCAGGCAGGTCGCGCTCTTCATAGCGTGGGGCCTCGCTCGGGATGACGCCCATCTTTTGATACTTGCGCAAAGCCCCCAGAAAATCGCTGTTGTGGCGATAGCCGCGCGCCACATAGCAAATACCGTTCTTATGCAGCGCGGCCTTGCCCGCAAAATCGGGATAGGCGCGCATGTCAAAAATGCCGTTGCTCAGCACCGCCGCCAGCTTCGGGCGACCCAAGAGGTCTGAGAACTTCGGCAGCATCACTCATCGCCCTCATTGTTGAGGGTCTCAGGCTCAGCGGCCGTTTGCGTGGTCAGGGCGGTGTTTGGCTGGATTGTGTAGTTAAAATTGACATCAATCGCTGAGCCTGTCTGCGTTGGGGCCACGGGCAAGGGAATGGTTAGGCCTTGTGGATCAACGGCCAGAACAACCTCTGGGCTGACGGAGCTGATACGCCAGTTGCCGGGAAGGCTATCGCCCGCCTTGACCACATATTCCTCACCAAGGCCCGAGCGCAGGGTTGCCCAGTGAAACGCACCATCACCACCCCGCTGATGCCCTGAGAGCTCTACCATATACTCCCGCGCGCAGACATCCGTGCCCGCGACGACCTCAAGCAGATCCATCGTTGGCGTGACGGCCTGAGGGGTGGCTGGCGTTTGGGCAAACTCGGTCGCGAGCTCGGTGGAATCTTCGGCTGCCTCTGTGCCCGCCACAGTCGTGGCGGGTGGTGGTGTGCCTGTGTCTGGTGAAGTTGTATTGGCGCGCTGCCGCTGCGCGGCATCAAGGGCGTCTTCATCTTGGGAAGCTGTGAGCAATGCGCGCAGCTCACGCTCTTGATTGAGAATGAGGTTCACGCGCTCTTGGCGCTTGGCGCAGGCCGCGATGGCTTCATCTTCAAGCGCCATGATGCCAAGGCGATCCGCCGCTGTGAAGGCTCCGATATAGGCTTCTTTGAACACACCAAAGGGGCAAGAGAGAATATCAAAGCTCGGGGTGGTGTTTGCCACGGCCTCTTTTGGGCTGGCAGCCTCCGTCGCGGCTGTGCGCGCAGTTCCAAAGCCTTCGGCCAGGAGTGCGCTTGAGGGCAGCATAAGAGCCGCCACGGCTGTGGCGCAAACGAGCTTACTCATTGGGGCTGCTTTCTGTTGTGGCTGTGATTGCGGCGGCGAGAACCGCAGGCTCAAGGGCAAAGGCTTCACCCTCAGAAGGGGTGATCACAATGCGCGCATTCTCTAGCGCCCAGCGACCATAGACCGTTGAGGCGGCGCTATAGAGTGTACCGTCCGCATCAAAGCGCAGGCCCACAGGTAGGGAGGAAGGGAGAGAGCCAAGCAAGGGCGCAGTCAACGCGTCTGCTTTGCCAAGTTGACCTCTTGTGATGATTTGCAACTGCTCGGCCAGCGCAAACTTGTCGCCTGTGAAATGCACGTCAAGATCACGGTTGAGCTCAAGGCTTTGAGCGGTCCCGTCCTGCCAGAGCAGGTGCAACATATCCTGATCAACCATTGCCGTTGCGCGCGCAGCCAGCGCCCCTTCGTCTGTGAGACGCCAAATCTCGTTCAGCCCGTCCACAACGACGAACTGGCCTTCGAGATAGTCGACACGAAAGAGCTCACCGTGGCGCTCACTTGCACCTGCAAGCAATTGCGCCACGGTCTCCGCCTGCCCCGCCTGAGGGAGAGACCAGGCAAGGCAAAGAGAAAGAGCTGATGACGTCAGAAGCGCGCGCATCGATCAGCGATCCTGTCCAGGCATGGGCTGGAAGTCGAGATCAAGCCGCACGATTGGAGGCTCTTTGGCCTCATACTCAGGCTTCATAACCCGCGTGCCCGGATCCTGCTTGATAAGATCAAGATAATACTTTGCCGTTTGCTTCTTGTTCACCCGCGCGCCAAGGCTTTTGGCCGAAGGAAAATCAGGGCAGAGCTCCCAGGTCACAGCGGGAAGCTCGGTCTGCAGGTGGCCCGTACGCATCTCCCAGAGGCGAAGCTTCTGGTACCAGTATGTTGTAATGCCACCTGTAGACGCGTCATAGCTGATGTGTGCTTGACCAATTTTTCCGTCTTTGCCTTGCACTTCAACTATAGGAAATTGAGTTCTCAAATACTTACTTGTGTGGTTTACACCATCATATTTATATTCACCCTGCTCATATGGATATCCCATACTTGGAGTACCGCCGCATGTGATTCTCTTCCCATCTTTCGTATGCCAGAAAATCTCCACTTCACCGCCTGTGGTATCTTCACGCCCAATTCCATCGTAATCCATGTGCACCACATACGCTGTGCCCCCAAGCAGCGGCTGCACGTGCTCGGCTTTGACGTTCTGGAAAAATTCGCCGTATTTGTGGATGTCGCGGGTGCCCGCGCTTGCGGCACTTGCGGCGAGAGCCATAACAGTGGCGAGCGTGGCGATTGAGTTTACTTTAGACATGGATCTGTCCTTTCGTGTTCTGGGTGGCTGTGCGCAGGGCCGCTGCAATCACAGGCACCTCTTTGATTTCTTCGACGGAACGGCCCTTGGCCATCCATCCCAGAGCATAGCAGAGCGGCTCCAATGTGGCGCGATAGAAGCGCCCAAGCGGGCGACGCTGACTGCCCCGCATCTCAGCACGGATATCGGCTGTCCGTTCGCGCGCCATATGTTCAATGATTTTGCGCACAATCCGCGCAGACGTACTGTCTGAGCCATAGGCTTTGCGGATCAAAGGCAGCGCCAGAAGATGATAGCCCGTTTGGTGATAGACACTCATGGTCTTAGCCGCATGGGCCAGCCAGATGGCTTGGCGGTAGCTGCCAAAGCCATAGGCCGCGTTCATGGCTGTGCAGATGATTTTATTGCCTGGGCCTTCTCCTCCGGTGGGTCCGTTACCAGTCGGCCCATTGCAGGCGCCGCAGTGGCCGGAGACGGTTGTGCCGCCAGCGCCGCGCTTATCACCAACGGCGTAATCACCTTTGCCGTCGTTGTTGACATCAACCGATTCAGCGCCTTCATTCCTGCCGCCGCCGCCGCCAGAACCACCACTGGAGCCACCGGTGTTGCCCATAGTTCCGCCTGTGTATCCATACTGTGTGGGACATTGGCCAGGGTATGCGTAAATCGCCTTGTCACCATCCGCCAATCCGCAGTAAATCTTCGTTGGCGGCGGAGCTGGTATCAGTTCGCAAGTAAAGGTGACTGACTCCCATCCGCTATAGACGCTCGTAGCTTGCGTATCCTGCGTTGCGGAATTGACAAAATTTGTCGTGACCGTGCGCATCGTGCGCTTTTGACGGTGCTCCCCCTGAAACCCTGTCAAACAGCCCAGATCGCGATACTCGTCAAACTGAGAGGTCGTGATCATCTTGCAGCTGTCTTCAAAGGCAACCCACGGCGAGTAACTCACCTGATGAATGTCATCGACACTATATTGGTCCGCAAACTCAAACTTGCGCTCACGGCGCGTACGCGCCTCAAAGTAATTGCCCTCAAGGCGATTGTTCCAACTCGGATAAACCGCATTACACGCCCGCGCGCGGGTCTCTTCAGTGGAGACATCCGAGATCGGGCCAATCGTGATGGTTGCAGGGAGATCATCATCACAAATCCCCCAATCGTAGTAAAACTGCAGGGCCGCAATTTGCTCACCAGCCTCATTGGCCGGAACCATGGCAATCTTGCCAAAATTTTCCGGATGCTGCGCTTCCAAGAGATAATAATTATAGCGCGCCACGCCCGTGCCGTTTGAACATTGCTGCACATTAATGCGCGGAATTACCTTTGGGTCGCGACAGGACTGATCCTGATAGACCCACTCCCCCAAGACCGGATCCCCAATGCGCTTTTGCGCAGCGTCATAGGCCTGATACGTCTCACGACGGTAACGCACCCCCGCACCGACCTTGCCTGCCGGACAAGCGCGGCGCTCGTTCTCGGCGCGCACCACGCGGCGGCTGGCTTCTTCAAAGGGCACCGCCACGCGGCGGAACGTGATCAAAGTATCATCCGCCAGCGGAGCAGGCGCGCCGTTCAAACTGTCCACGCAGCTGTTATAGGGCTGCGTTTGACCCGTGGCACTCAGCAAATACCGTGATCCATCAGATGCCGTCTTCAACAAGAAGAGCGTTGCAGGGCTGCCTTGCCGCCCCTCACGGATATACTGCAAACGCGGTGCGTGTTGAATTTGCTCCGCCGTCAAGCTGCTCTTGAAGTTATTCGTGTCAAAGAAGCTCACAAGCTGGCCCCCGCAATAGCGATGGGCAACATCAAAGCTCGCCATTTGAGCATAAGGGTATGTCGGCAGTGCGTAAGCGCCCCCCACAGAGGGCGGTTGGCCTGTTTGCTCAAGGGAGCGCGCAATGGCCAGCACATAGGTTTGCTGTGCGCTTGGATCACCTGCACGGCTGCCTGTGAATATAGCCCGCGCTGTATTGTTCAAGAAGTTGCGCACATGCCCATTGGCCTCAAGCAGCACAGCCGTATAGGCCGCTGCAACATCAACGCGCGCATCATAGCGATCAAAGCGAA
>Ga0228652_1001151_pt1 | contig 10451 bp, 12 predicted proteins | sample 64DmetaG_FD_183030 | JGI IMG/M metagenome (GOLD analysis project Ga0228652, IMG submission 183030) | Seawater microbial communities from Monterey Bay, California, United States - 64D | ecosystem: Environmental > Aquatic > Marine > Coastal | place: USA: California | collected 2016-10-05
TCAGGTATGGCACAAGGAACTCAACAGTAAGGAGACTGAACAGTCCACCTAGTTGTTGTTCCAATTCCATCTGAGTTAGTCGTACTTCTTCTGCAGTAGTACGTTCTGACTGTCGAACATTCAACACAAGGAATGCATCTTGGATGCGTTGTCCTAGTTGTGTTGCCATGTCCCATGCAGTCTTAAAGTCTGCGGTCTTACCGACCTGCACAACACCTACATCTTCAGGTCTTCCCTGAATGATTGCACCGTTGCCAGCAGCGGCTAGAGCCTGTGGTTTAGTAGTCGATGATGGAGATACAAGGAAGATAACTTTGGCAGCCTGTGCAGCGCCTTCTACTAGGGCCTGAGAGAGTGCTTCGAGTGACTTAAGATCACCTAGGAACTCTTCAACCCTACCTCTTCCATAATTCTCACCGTCAACTTGATTGAATCTAATCGGGAACCACGGAGAACTATTCTTAGGTGCAGTTGATCTGCTACCTGGAATGATCTTGTCCATTGCTTCCTGATGCCAGACCCATTGGCCTGACTTCTCAAGTCTCGCGTAGGTATACACCTCAACGTCATCACCTTGTGGCTTGGGACCATCATCCCCAACAGCGTTGGGTTTCGGCTCTGGCAAGTCCTTACCTAGTGCCTTTCTATTGATGATTTCTTTAGTAACAATCTCAGTTACGTTTCCGTTCCCGTCACGGTTAAGTACGAACCTATTGAATGGGTAGTTCTTCATCCCATCCTTGTCCATGTACAACAGGGCGTTGCCGGATACAATCAGATGCTTCAGTGCTTGATGGATAGCAACGCGATGGTTCTGTGCGTTGACATAATCCATGATCAGTCTCTCTGTCTTAGAGAAAGACAGGTCAAGCTCACTCCTTACTTCGGGAGGTAGCTCAACACCGATCTTGCTATCATTAATCTGAAGCTTAAAGAACGTAGTGCTAGGCGGCATCAATGCCATCATTAACTTTGCAGCTAATGTGACTACCGACTTAGCACCAACTGATTGCCAGGGTGTCTTGAGTTCTACATGACCACCCTTAGTTCCTTCGCCTTGTTCGTGAACGAGATAAGGTAACGTCAAACGTGAGCACTCCTTAGCTGTTGTAAGGAATGCCCCTCTCATAGAGGAGAGTTGATCGTATCTTTGTCTCGCTTTAATCATATGTTTACGCCATTAGATGGCCCACTTGTTCCTGTGTTTACTCCGGTGTTACCAGCAGACAACATCTGTCTGTTACTAGCACTGTTCTGTTGCGTACTCTTCTTACGCTTAGTTGCTGCAGCCACTGCTACCTGAGTTGGTTCGTTATTCAACTGCTGTAGCGGTGGTGGTGCAGGTGGCTTTGGTGGTGGGGGTGGTGGTGTGGACTGAGGCAGTGGTGGCGGTGCCGGAATAGGATCCGGTGCGCTTGGCGCTGAACCTCCCATACACATAGTTAATTCTCCAATCTTTTGATAAGCCAGTCAACAACTGAACGTTGACCAGCGCGGTACATGATGTGCTTGATCTCATCGTTGGGACCAGCACTTAGTGGTGGGAATGTTGCATCCATATCATTTAGGATGGCAGTTGACTGCATCCCTAATGCTTCGAGAGCATTCAATGAAGGGTTAGGCATATTGGGGTAAGTTATTATTCGAGTGCTCAAAAAACGCTGGCATCCGGGCAGATTGTGTGTAGGAAAGTTCAGGTGCCTTTCCCTCATACATAAGCCGATCGCTAGAGTTGGTCCAAAAATTTTTAGCTAAAAATCTATCGCCTTGAGTATTTTTACTTAGAGGCTCCATTACCCAGTGGATAGTGGCTTTGCGTAACTTATCTAATGATTGTGAAGGCTTTAAATTAAGCTCTGCACAAACTAACGAGTTACACGCGACATGAATTTGTTCATCTCGGCTGATGTCAGCTGATACCGTCCGCATTCCAGCATCACCGTTAGCGCGTAGAAAGGGCAGTAATACGAAGAAAATTGCACGCTCGGCAACCATCGCTTTGAGGATAGTGTGATCTTTATGCGCCTCCCAAGCATCGCGTAGGGCGAAGGCTTCCCTCTCAGCTTTTTCATCAACTCCGTAGCTAGAGGCGATGAAGCCGAGAGCCAAGTCGTGGTTAATCTCATCTTGGACATTGGATTCGAGTAACTCCCTCGCCATGCCTGGAATCTCAGTGGTGAGCGCATCATTGATAAAATTCCCTACAGGCAACTCCATATGTCGTAAGGCGAGTACACGATGGATAGCTTCCTCGGCTCCATCCTTCACTGCACCCGCAGTTGTCTGTACTGGTGTCCATTTTCTTTTTCTGTCTTGTAGCTTCTGATAAGGGTTCATTCTGCACAATCGCAATCTGGTTCATTATTTAAAATTTCGTTCAAGTACCTATCGACATCCTCTGCATCTAGTGCAGCGTAAGCGTCTGATTTGTCCTGAACATCACCCATTACCTGTAAGGAGTAATAGAGTGAAGTCTGGGGCGATTTCAGCCACTCTTCAACAAACTCATCGTTGTAGGTTACCGCGTCACTCCATGAGTTGAAGCTGTATCCGTGAAGAAGTCCAGTACGGTCCAAGATATTCATAATGCCGTCAGCGACAGCTTTATAAGCATCCCAACCAACTTCTGACGCAATTTCTACGTCACCATAGTCATACGTCTGCACACCAAAGGTGCCAGAGTCACGGTCCACTGATCTTGCAATAGGTGGTGCAATTTCAGGGCAGCATGTGTAACCACTAAGGTCTTGTGACCTATAGCTACAGGACGCGGTAGGAGCAATAGCAAAGGCCCTTACCATCTTATATTCACGGGCAATAGTTGCTGCTGTTCTAATGCCCTCTGATAGTTTCGTTACCAGCTCAAATGCTGGTGTATGAACTACTTCTAAATTGTTGTACTGCTTTAGTGCTTCACCAAATTGTTGGTAAGTTACTCCGTACCGTCTGAGCAAGTTTGCAAGACCAAGCATCCCGAGTCCAACTTGACGGTCCACCTCGGGTGAGAGGTACTCTCTATCTTTCCCGACATTTGTAGTAGCATGGAGTCCACACAATTCGGACATACCTGAAGCGAAAGCCTTTGGAATGTCTTCGAACTCACAGGCACCGAGATTGACGTGCTGGAGTAAGCAGGTTCCTCTTGAAGGCAGGTACACTTCAAGGCATACGTTACCTCTGATTCGTTTTCCATCTTTATCGAATTTTATTTTGTTGAGCCAGATGTCCCCTTTCTTAATGCCTTGGAGTAGGGCGTCTCTAACTCCACGGTCAAGGTTGTCCCATTTTTCTTGGTCAATGTTGACGCATCGTTTGACCCAGGGGAGTTCACTTCTGGGGGTGTTAATAAACTGAAGAAGGTCAGCGTTGTCAGCATCAAGATGGCACACAACGGCACCATTCTTATAATGCCCACCACGTCGTAATGTTTCATTAAGTACTGAATAGATTTTTGCAAAAGAAACAGGACCAGAGGCCATAACGCCAGATTCGCGTACATGTCCTGCTGGATCTAAGTTTGATAGGTGAATAGCAACACCCGCTCCATGCCTAAGTGCATAGGAGCAGAAACGCCAACTGGCTTCAATGCCGTCAGCAGTGTCCATCTCATTCTGTACTTCAAAAACTGTGCATGATACGGGTAACCGGGAAGTAGGATCATCGATCCAACTCTGCACACGTCCGGTACGAGAAATAAGTGAAGGTGTCATTTAATTAGGTCGCCAAGATATGGTGGTTGATAGTTTGGTCCCTTTAGTACTTTGCCATCAGCTCTGAAGATAGGGTTCCCTTCATCGTCAAGCTTGGATAGGTTGGATTCATGTAGACGGTTCATAGCTTCGTCTAGATCCCAACCCTCATGGGCGGCATATTGATAGCAGACATAAACTAGATCTGCCAATTCTTTTAGAACATGATCTAGTGGTTCGTGGTGATAGGCTTCATGGAATTCAGACCATTCCTCATCGATCAAACTCTTCTGAGTCAAACGTCCATTCTGGGAAAAGGTCGGGGATACTTGAAAGACAGTTCTGAACTCTTTCGCCTGTTGAAGTAAGGTGTTCAATTTCGTTCTGTAGGTAGTGGATTGCTTTTTCTAAGTCTTCAATTTCGTTCTGTTTATAACCAGCTCTACAAATATATTTTATTGCGTTTCCTCGGTGGAAGCCGAGCGATTGATCGCGAATAAAATCCCAGACATCGATTCTTCCTCTGGTGTAGTGGGGAGGTGAGGCCATTGTTTTACTAAATTAGATACGTTGTTGGATAAGACGAAGCATTGCTTCTGTAATGCTAAAAATATTGTTCCTAAATCTTCTAGTTGGAACTCTCCTCTTTCAAGGATCAGTTCAATTTGCCGTAGCTTTAACTCTTGCTCCATTGTCAGCTCCAGCAGCACTGGAGGGGGTCCAAAGGATTGGTTCTCCTTTTTTGAAGTCATACTCTTTACATGTAAGGATCTTTGCAAGCCTTGCATTCATCAGAGCGTGCTCTTCATCAAGGTCTTTAGCTTCAAATGCTTCTACAACAGTCTTCCAGTTGTAACCGTTCTCTTCAAATAGGCTTACTGCCCGTTTGATGCCGATTCCGGGAACTCCGCTGTATCCGTCAGTTTGATCGCCTGCTAATGTCTGGATGAAGTGCCAATTATGTCCTTCTTCAGGAGTCACACTCATCATCTCGGTCATGTTGTATAGCTGACCGGGTATCTGTCGCATGTCCTTATCAGGTGAAACAATAACGTTCCCTTCTTCTAAGGTTGCAAATATACCCATCGCATCATCTGCCTCAAGTGTGGGTAGGATCTTGCATGGATAGCGACTGTATAGTTCATTGATAACTCTCTTATAACCACACGGTTTCTTCCGATTACGGTGGCCTTTATACGATGGCTCAATAGACTTACGAAAGTTTACTGAGTCAGAGAAATATAAGTTGAGTTCTGTTTTGAATGGGAATGCAAGGCTGATCTTATCTAGATCCCTCTCTACATTCTTCATTGCATCTGTAAATTTAGAGGAGACAACAATGACATCATTGCCATAGTCAACCTCTGTCTCTGCTGCAGCACAACATTTATAGACAATGTAGTCTGCATCTATCAATAATTTCATCAATGAACCTCAGCCCAATTGATTCCTATCTTTCCTTCGGCAGCGATAGGGCAGCGTAAGTTATAGTACTCACCTGCTTGTACTGCAGCTAATTCTAAAGCAAATTTCACGTCTTCTGTTTTTTCTGGTGGACATTCATACTGAAGTTCGTCATGAACGAACGCCAGCTGCCTCGCTAGGAGGTCTTTACATAGTGGGTGGGCAATGACAAGCCAACGCTTCGCTACGCACGCGGCAGAGCTTTGCAGGAGGTAGTTCAGTGCTTTGTGTGGACTGTCTACTGGTATCCGGCGACCATCAATCGCCTTAATGTATCCTCGATCCGCTGCCTTCCTGACATTAAGTAGAAGAGTGTCAAGTCCGTCAATGGCCTCAACATATGCGGAACGTATTTCTTTGCCTTTTGATTTAGCCTTGTTCGTTGGTAAGCTTTGATCATAACTCTTTCCTATTTTTTCATCACCTGCGCCATATAGAAAGGCATAGGTTACAGTCTTGACCAGCCTGCGAGATATTCCAATCTTGTCTGCATTGACTTGGTGAATGTCATCGTTGAGCAAGATGTCAACGTAGGCACCACCATCATACTTAGATAGATAACTACCAAGCATCCGCAACTCAATTCCAGACAAGTCTGCGCCAACCATCCGCATTCCTTCAGAAGCTCTGAACAATGCTCGATAAGCGAGGTCGGATGGTACTTGGGCAAGATTGGGGTTTCGGTGTGCTGCTCTATGGGTTGATGTGGAGATTGAACAGTGATGATGAATCCTCTCAGCACTCGTAACAAGCTTGAGCCATGCGTTCTGCCCTTCGGCAAGCATCCCTAGCTTCTTCGTCAAATCCAAGATCCTCAGACATCCACGCGCAAAGTCGTTGTCTATCTTCGAGAGTGTTGTCTCGTCGATAATTGCCTTGCCTGTTGCTGTTAGTAGTTCTGGTGTCCATGAGTAATGAGTGGTAAGGATCCATGCAATGTGATCTCTGCTAGTAGGAGAGAAGTCTTTCAGCTTTGTGAAGGGGCATCCTTCCACATAGCCTTGTGTTTTGTTATTTCGTTTAGGAGTGAATTCCGATCCGAAGACGAAAGGGTGCCTGTTTCGTAGTACCCCTTGAGTTTCCTCCAACTCACTTCGGAGAGTCGATGCAAGTTCCCATGCAGCTCTCTCGTTAAATCGCCATCCATATTCTTCTTGTTCCTGTAAAATGTGTGCTACTTCGTATTCGAGTTGTACCCATCCAGGCGGGTTGCAAAGTGATCGCATAGTTTGGTGGTTACTTTTACATCTTGCTGGCAGTAAAGCTCCATTTCAGGGGACCATTCCTTCCAGTCTGTGTGCTTGGAGAACTCACCCTTATATTCACCTAAGCGGTGTCCATAAGCTTCTAGTGAGTGTCTCCCATATAGTTGTAATGGCATATGTTTCCATTTGTTTTTCTTGTCAATCTCCATCAAGTTAGGATGGACAAGACGGCTAAGTAATAAAGTATCAGCCACGCCAGTATTGCGATTAAACCAGGGATAGAGCTTGTGGATGACAGGAATATCGTAGCCAATAATGTTATGACCAGAAATGCAGTCCGCTTGATCGAGCAACTGCACACCTCGAACCACAGGGTCGTTATGCCCTTTGTCGCTGTACGTGAACGTTTCGTTTTCCTCCGTATCATGAATTACAAGGCAATGAATAGTTGAGACTTGACTGATGAAACCATCTGTCTCAATGTCAAACACCAGCATTAGTTTTCCAAACGTAGGTCTTATCAATAAATGCAGCTCGCTTAATAGCTTCTGCTGTAGGTGGGTTGGGTTTAACTAAGTAACCCCAGTATTCTTTCTCAGCATTAGAAATCTGTTGCTGGATCGAATTCTTGTTCGACGGCATGTTCAGTAAATTGTGAAGTATCGTTGTTATATGAGAGTGTGCAGGCTATACCTGTCTCTCCCGAGTATCTGTTCTTAAGGACTCTGACAGTCGTTTTGCTAGGTCCAGACTCTGATTGCTGATTCCGCTCGAGTGCGATAACGCTGTCAGAGAGCTGTGCAATTGCTGCGCTGCCACGTAACTGACCGAGAGTAACTCTTGCTCCCTCCTCATGATTCTGATCTCCTCCTGTTCGTTTTAAATGTGAGACTAAAAATAGTGATATGCCCGTCCGTTCAACTAGTGAACGTAAACGAGTCATGGTGGTGTCGATCATTCTTCTCTCGTCTCCATCTAACCCACTAAGTAAGATAGATAAGTGATCAAGGAATATAACCTTTGTATCTAGACCTGAGGCTAGGTATTCGATCCTGTTATAAATAAGATCAGGATCATAACTACCGAACCCGTCAAAAAGATAAAGGTTCCAGTTATTAATACTGGAATCAAACGCTTCTGTAAGTTCGTCATGAGTGTGATTGCCAATGTGTAAGCTTTTGCCCACGGCATTAGACATCAAGCCTAGGGCAGTTCTTCTGTTTGATTCTTCAAGAGCAAGATAACCAACCCGCTCTCCAGTTTGTAAAAGCGAAGCGGCAAGGTACCTGCAGAGTGAGGACTTGCCTTGACCACTTCCTGAAGTGATTGTACAAAGCTCTCCATGTCTGATCCCATGAAGTAGTTTCTGTAATCCCTGAATGGGGTAGTCATAATTAGATGGTGGTAGTGGTGTAGTTACTAGGTTTAAAAGAGATTTAGCTTCAACGATCCCATCTGGACGGTAAGGCCTCGCATCCCAAATAGCGCGACGAATCGCGTCAGCGTCATTGGCAATGAGGGCGTCTGACGCATCTTTATAGTCGTCTTGTAAGTAAGCGATCGAGACCTTGCCAGGTGGTAGGACGCTTGCCGCTTCCTCCGTCGCCTCACGGCCAGGTAGGTCGTTGTCGAAGAACAGGACGATCTCTTCATAGCCCTGTAGCCAGTCAAGATTGCGCTGCACTGATTTCTTGGCTGCCGCTGCCCCGGACGGGAGTGAAACCATGGGCCAACCCGGCATGACTTCGGCACAGCTCGCTGCATCCAGTTCGCCTTCAGTGATAACAACACGCTTTCCTGTTGATGGGAATAAATGTTGTCCGAAAAGAGTTCCCGGCGTACTACCTTCATAGCTAAATTCTTTCTGCTTGTTCTTTACTTTGCAGCCTTGTACGATTCCATCACGTGTGAAATAATGGAAGCGTAATGTGTTACCGTCTCGAAAGATTTTGTATTTTTGACAGGTTGCTTCCGAAATTCCACGGGATTGCAACCGTTCGGCAGATCCTTTGAATCTAAAATCATTAGTCAATTTAGTAGTTGTAAGTTGTTGTTCTGAACAGTGTCTATGTGTGTGACACACAAAGCAATAAGTGTGGCCGTCTGTGTATAGGCTATTGCCATCAGACGAACCACATTCTTCGCAAGCTATGTGACGTTCAAACTCAGAGGAACCATTCAATGGGGATATTCTGGAATGAAGTCCATTTGATATCATGTTTATCACACCATTGTGCGTATGTAGTCTTAGATTTTTTCGATATTTTATTGAAGGGGTTCTGGAAGACCATGCGTAGATCTAGTTCAGGATGTTGCTCCTTTACATTTTTGATCTTTCGTCTGTCTGCCGGTTCCCAGAATCCCTTCGTCTCAAGGTATATGCCATTTGGTAAGAGAAAATCAGGCGTATAAATATGCTGTATAATATAAGGAACCTTAGTAGATTCATATTCATATTTCACTCCTAACTCACACATCAAATCAGCTACCCTTTCTTCAAGGCCTGATCGGAATGCCATTTAGAAATCTAGGTCGTCATCCTCTGTAGTTGTTTCTGTTGGTGTTGGGGTTACGTTAGGTTCATCAAGTCGGAATCCTGCCGTTTTTCCAAATAGGTCTGCCACTGCTTCTGATGAGAGTGAACCCGTATCGACGCCAGCCTGACCATTAAGTGCGACAACTTGCACACCGACAAGCTTAAGGCTAGTACCATAAGTAACACCATCCTTGAGAATATACGGTTTCTGATAGAAGGCAAGTTTACATTGCGATCCACTATAGAGAGGTGTGTTCTCGTCTTGGATAAGTGTTCCTTCAGTGTCAACAACTGGTGGTTTTGTTTCTTCATTCCAACTGAATTTAACTTTGTATTGTCCTTCTGCTACCTCTTCCCAAGGCTCAGGCTTAAGCACCGAACGCTTAGGATTCTTTAGCTTTGATTGTGCCCACTTGATGCTATCCTCTCGGTCAGTCTCAAGGCAATCGACCATGTTCTGGTCAACTACTGCACTCAATGAGTAGCCAAACTTACTTGGCTTCAGTACGGCTTGGAACCCTTCAAGAGTTACAGCCTGTTCAGTTTTGATAATGTTGCGTGCCATTTAGCAGAAAAAATAAGTGGATTCAATTACTGATGCCGGTTCAAGGTCACCAATAATCGGTGGTGGGGTTTCAGCCCCGATCTGTGCTGCCCAAGACTTTAGATAATCTTGTTCAGCGAATAAATGCATGTATGTCTCTCGTACCTTGGTAGATAGGATTGACATATCAGTTGCTCGGCATAACACCGAGTCATGAATCAACGCTATTGGAGCGTCGAAACGTAAGACACTAAGATGCAAGAGACTAGCGTCAAGAGAATGAATAAGATTGGGTGATGTAGCATTCTTATGGTGATTGAGATCTACTTTATCTGTCTCGCCTATAGCTACGTTTACCCTTACACGACCAAGCAGTTGTAGATCAAGCTGCTTCGTCTCAAGCTTCATAAAGCGTTGAGTCGCAATAAACCCAGATGGCGTGACCCATTCGATGCTATTAGCACCTCTCTTAATTGCTGCTACTACCTCTTTATTAATCCAGTCCATTACATCTTTAGGACCAGGAAAGAGTGTGAATACAGCATTGCGTAATGCATGGGTGATAGCTGTTACATCTTCTTTCTCTGGCTTAAGTCCGTACTCTTCAATTAGTGCCTCTTTCACATAGCCCCAATTTGACTTGAACTGCGCGTTGTACGGCAATGTCATGACTAGGCGCTTTGCTACCTTGCGTGAAACGTATTGCCTCATGTGTGCAGGACACTCAGGTAGTGCTAACTCAGCTACAGCTTTGTAAGCATCTTGTGGCTTATCTGACGGCAGTACGTTTACATACTGCGCTGTAGATTTGTCCCTCGCAAGCCCGGCGAGTATCTGTAATCCTGAGCAGGTGGCATCAGTAGCGACAGGGAGGGAAGTAAAATCAGATACGCAAGTGATGCAGCACCTAAAATACTCGTCGCAAGCGGCCAAAAATTGCCATGGCTCGTCTGTGTCTTCCCAGAGTTGGATGTTACCAAGTGGATCCTCAGCGATGTGTGTGATTAGTTTGT
>Ga0228652_1001152_pt1 | contig 10449 bp, 7 predicted proteins | sample 64DmetaG_FD_183030 | JGI IMG/M metagenome (GOLD analysis project Ga0228652, IMG submission 183030) | Seawater microbial communities from Monterey Bay, California, United States - 64D | ecosystem: Environmental > Aquatic > Marine > Coastal | place: USA: California | collected 2016-10-05
CTTGGAAATCAATTCCTCTCGAATATCAGGGAAACAGATGCTATTCTTCATTTGGTTCGTTGTTTTGAAAATGATGACATTATTCATGTTTCAGGAAAAGTCAGCCCTTTAGATGACATTGAAACAATTAATACTGAGCTTGCACTTGCGGACCTATTTAGTGCTGAAAAAGTCTATCAAAAAGCATTGAAAAACTCAAAGGCGGGACAGAAAGAAGGCCTACCTTTAAAAAACTTACTCGAAAAAATCCTTCCAGTTCTAGAAGAGGGCTTAGCCATCAGATCTTTAGACTTTAATGAAGAGGAAGCAAAGCTTCTTAAAAGCCTTCAACTCTTAACTTCTAAGCCTGTACTTTATGTTGCAAATGTTAACGAAGATGGGTTTGATAACAATCCACATCTGGCTAAATTATTAGAATACGCAAGCTCAGAAAATAGCCAGGTTGTATCTGTCTGTGCAGATATTTAGGCTGAGATTGCCGAACTTGACGAGGAAGACAAACAAGGCTTTTTAGATGAAATGGGTCAAACCGAGTCTGGACTTGATCGATTAATAAAAGCAGGCTACAGGCTGCTTGGACTGCACACTTATTTTACTGCTGGCCCAAAAGAAGTCAAAGCCTGGACAATTAACATTGGAGATTCAGCCCCTGTAGCCGCGGGTAAAATACATGGTGACTTTGAGAAAGGCTTTATTCGCGCTGAAACAATTTCATACACCGACTATATTGAGCACTCTGGAGAAAAGGGGGCAAAAGATGCTGGAAAGTTACGCTCTGAAGGAAAAGATTATGTTGTCAAAGATGGAGATGTAGTTCATTTTTTATTTAATGTTTAAGTACCGAGTCTGATGGAAAAAACAAAACTACTTTTAATCCTAGATGGGTGGGGTTATTCGAGTGATACCTCTAACAATGCTATTGCCCTAGCAGATACGCCTAATTGGGATCATTTTATAGAGAATTATCCGAACACCCTTATTGGCACCTCTGGAAACAGCGTAGGTCTTCCAGATGGACAAATGGGTAACTCTGAGGTTGGCCACCTGACTATTGGCTCGGGAAGAATTATTGAGCAGGACTTTACAAGAATTGAAAATTCAATAAAGTCTGGTGATTTTTTTTCCAATGAAGTGCTATGTAAAGCCCTTGCCTCAGCAAGTGAAAAAGGAAAGGCTGTGCATGTTCTCGGACTGCTATCCGATGGAGGTGTTCACTCACACCAAGATCATATCTTTGCGGCTCTTAAGCTTGCCAAAGAGAAAAATTGTGACAAGGTCTATATCCATATTTTTACTGATGGGCGCGATACGCCGCCTAATAGTGCCTCAACTTATGTCAACGACCTAGAGAAACAAATTTCCGAAATAGGAGTCGGTAAAATTGTATCAATTGCTGGACGCTTTTATGCAATGGACAGGGATAATCGCTGGGAAAGGGTTTCAAAAGCCTATAAACTTATATCACAAGGAGTTGGCGAGCGACAAGCAAGCAATGCCCAAGAAGCTATTCAAAAGGCTTATGACCTAGGCGAAAATGATGAATTTCTATCGCCAACATCAATAGGCAGCCCTGTTAGATTAGAGGATGGCGACCTAATGATTTTTATGAATTATCGAGCTGATAGAGCAAGAGAAATAACTCAAGCCCTTGCAATGTCCAGATTTGATGCGTTCAATCGAGAATATTTTGCTGAGTGCACTTTTGTCTGTCTTACAGAATATAAAAAAGACTTTGGTCTTGATTGTGCGTTCCCGCCGATATCTGTCAAAAACACTCTAGGGGATTGCGTGTCAGATCTTGGATTTAAGCAGCTTAGAATAGCTGAAACTGAAAAATATGCGCATGTTACTTTTTTCTTCAATGGTGGCGTTGAAGAAAGTCTTCCTGGTGAAGATAGAAAGCTTATTCAGTCGCCCAAAGTAAAAACTTATGATCTGCAACCGGAGATGAGTGCATTCGAACTCACAGAAGATCTTATTTCTGAGATTAATGCTCAAAAATATAGCCTTATTATATGCAACTTTGCAAACACCGACATGGTTGGACATACTGGGAAACTCGAAGCGGCGATTAAGGCTGTAGAAGCTGTTGATAGCTGTCTTGGAAAAATCCATCGTGCAGCTAAAGAAACAAAAACAGAGGTTTTAATTACTGCTGACCATGGAAATGCAGAACAGATGACAGACTCTATAACTCAGAAAAGCCATACTGCTCATACAACCAATCCGGTTCCATTAATTTATATTGGTGACAAGAAAAGTTCGCTATTAGGTCCACATATTGGTACACTGGCAGACATAGCGCCAACTCTTTTGTCGCTCATGAACATTGAGCAGCCAAGCGAGATGTCAGGAAAAAGCCTTCTAACTAATTAGTGGATAGTGACATGAAAAAAGACAACTTTATCGCCCCCTCAATACTCTCTGCAAACTTTGCTAAGCTTGGTGAGGAAGTTGACAATGTCTTGAATGCAGGAGCAGACATAGTTCATTTTGACGTAATGGATAATCACTATGTCCCAAACCTAACCATAGGGCCATTAGTTTGTGAGGCCTTAAGAAATCATGGGGTTACAGCGCCTATTGATGTCCACCTCATGGTGAAACCAGTTGACCGAATTATTCCTGATTTTGCAAGCGCTGGAGCTTCTTACATAACCTTTCATCCAGAGGCTTCAGAACATATTGATCGAACAATTAGTCTTATTAAAGAAAGTGGCTGTAAGGCTGGTTTAGTTTTTAATCCTGCAACCCCTCTTAACCACTTAGATCATGTTATTGACCAACTTGATATGGTTTTATTAATGTCGGTTAATCCAGGCTTTGGCGGTCAGTCATTTATTCCTAAAACCCTTGAAAAATTAAGGATTGTTAGAAACTTAATTGACTCAAGAAATCTTCAAACCAGGCTTGAAATTGACGGGGGAGTGAAGATTGAGAATATTAAGGAGATAGCCTCAGCTGGGGCTGATACATTTGTAGCTGGGTCTGCTATTTTCAATACAGATGACTATAAAAAAACAATAGATAAAATGCGCTCTGAGCTTTCACAAGCAACGTGACAAAAGAGCAGTCAAAGGCCTAAATTTTTAAACCATATGCCAAGGCAATTTCAAAACAACGCTGCAATTAGTTATGAGAAAATATTGATTTTATTTTCTAAGTAAATAGTTATGGGAAAGTCGTCTTTCTTGGGGCCTGAAACAATATCACTTCATTCGGGATATGAGCCAGACTCTTCATTTGGAAGCAGGGCTGTCCCTGTTTATCAAACCACCTCATATGTTTTCGAGACTGTTGATGATGCCGCTGCACTTTTCAATATAGAAAAGGGCGGACATATTTATAGCAGAATGACGAATCCTACGGTTGCCGTTTTAGAGCAGCGAATTGCTGCATTAGAAGGAGGTGTTGGGGCAATTTGTACAGCCTCAGGCATGAGTGCACTTTTTGTTACTTTTGTCAGCCTTTGTTCTGCTGGTGATCATATTGTCAGCGCCTCACAAATCTATGGATCAACTGCGACACTTCTTAGACACACCCTCAAAAGATTTAATATTGACTGTACTTTTGTCTCCATTAATGATGAAAAAGCTCTTAAAGCGGCCATACAGGAAAACACAAAACTCGTCTTTTGTGAATCAATTGGCAACCCAGGACTGGAGGTATCAAACCTGCCCAAAATTTCAAACATTGCTCATCAAAACAACCTCCCTCTTGTTATTGACGCAACATTTGCAACGCCAGCGCTTTGTAAACCATTTGAGCATGGAGCTGATGTTGTAGTGCATTCTGTTACAAAATGGATGGGAGGACATGGAGTTGCTGTAGGAGGCGTCATTGTTGATGGTGGTGCTTTTGACTGGGGCGCTGCTAACAAACATCCTGAGCTTACTACACCTTATGAGCCATTCCATGGAATAAACTTCTGGGAAGAGTTTGGGCCCTCCGCACTTTCAATGAAAATTAGAGCAGAGTCTATGCGTGACTTTGGCCCGGCCATGAGTCCTCACAGCGCTTTTTTACTTCTTCAGGGCATTGAAACTCTTAGTCTTCGAATGAGCCAACACGTTAAAAATGCAATCAAACTCGCAAAATGGCTGCTGGAACAATCTGCAGTAATGTGGGTTAACCATCCTGATCTGCCTGAAAACCCTACCTGCGAAATAGCAAAAGAGCTCTTTCCAAATGGCGCTGGATCAATGTTATGCTTTGGTGTCAAAGGAGGAAGAGAAGGAGGGGCAGCATTTATTAACTCTCTTAAGTTATCATCAAATTTAGCAAATGTAGGTGACTCAAGAACTCTCGTTCTTCACCCTGCAAGCACGACTCACTCTCGACTGGATGATGATGCAATGAAAGCTTCTGGAACAAGCCCAGATTTAATCAGAGTGTCAGTTGGAATCGAGTCTGTTAATGACATCATCAATGATTTTAAAGTTGGCCTTAAGGCAGTAGAAAAGGCAACTGCGTAATGAATATTGTTGTTGACGGAGTAGATATTTTTGTGGCCACGGGAGGCTGCGCTTTTGACCCAAAAAAACCGACAGTGGTTTTTGTCCATGGAAGTGGTCTCGATCATAGGTCTTGGGCGCTCCAGGCAAGATGGTTTGCATTTCATGGCTTCTCTGTTTTAGCGCCTGATTTGCCTGGACACAGCTTGTCAGAAGGAGAGCCTCTTAAGTCGATTGAAAGTATGGGCAAATGGCTAGTGAAAGCCATCAAACACTCGGGCGCGGAAAACGTCCACCTGGTTGGTCATTCACAAGGCTTTCTTGTAGCCCTTGAAGCGGCTATTCTTTTAGAAGACAAATTAAAATCTTTAACTGCTGTTGCGAGCGCCTCAGCAATCCCTGTGAATGAATCGCTCGTTGATACGGCTCAAAAAAATACAAAAGAAGCTGCCGACATGCTCTTGAGGTGGGGCTTTGGATCTCGATCTCATGCAGGCGGTAGTGCAGTACCTGGGATGCAACCAATAGGGATTGGGCGCCAAATTATGTCATCAAATCCTTTGGCTGAGGATCTCTTAGCTTGTAATAAATATAAGAACGGAATAAACTGTGCGAAAAATATTAAAGCGCCCTCAAACGTTATTGTGGCAACAGAAGACAAAAACACTCCATACAAATTTGGATTAGAACTTGCGGAGGTTTTAGGGGCAGAAACTACAACTGTTTCTGGCTCGGGACATATGCTTCCAATTGAGGCTCCAAAGAGCACCTTGGATGCCATTAAATCATTTATCTTAAAAATAAATCCATGAATAAAATTATAAAAGTTGGCGTCATTGGCGCCGGTACGATGGGTGCTGGTATTGCTGGCCAAGTTGCTAACGCAGGAATAGAGGTTTGGCTACTAGACCTGCCTACTGAAGGTGAAAATGTAAACAGTTTGGCCCAAAAAGGATTAGAGAGACTCAGAGATCCTGATATGCCTGGCATTATGAGCAAAGAGGCTGAAGAGCTTATACATCTTGGAAATACAAGAGATAACTTTAATGAGCTCACTGAATGTGACTGGATTGCTGAAGCTGTCGTGGAAAGACTGGATATTAAACAGGCGCTATACAAAAAACTTCATGAAACCTGTAAAGAATCTGCGATCATTACTTCGAATACTTCAACTATTCCAATTAGTCTATTGACTGAGGGCATGCCTCAAGACTTTTGTGAGCGTTTTGCTATTACTCATTTCTTTAATCCGGTTCGCTTCATGAGACTCCTAGAGCTAGTCAGAGGTGAGCAAACCAGACAAGATGTGATGGACACGCTTGATGTTTTCTGCGAGAGTATGCTTGGTAAGGGTGTTGTGCCTTGTTCAGATACGCCTGGCTTTCTTGCAAATAGAGTGGGTGTTTTTGCAATTCAGTGCGCCCTTCACAAGGCATTTGAATACAACCTCTCTCCAACAGAGGCTGATGCTTTTTTTGGTAGGCCACTTGGCCTTCCCAAAACTGGAGTTTTTGGTCTTTATGACCTAATTGGTATTGATTTAATGGCTGATGTGGCAAAAAGCCTCGAAAACATCTTGCCAGAAAATGATGCCTTTCATAAGTATGCCGCGCCCATAGAATTTGTGTCCAACATGATCGCCAATGGTCAAACTGGAAACAAAAATGATCAGGGCTTTTATAAGCAGGTTGGTGATGACAAAATGGTAATAGACCTGTCCAATGGAAGCTATGTTGAACATAAACGCCTAAAAACTTCTCTCTTAGAAGAAGCTGAAAAAACTGGAGTGACCGCAATCATTAGCGATCAAAGCAAATACGGCCTCTTTATCTGGGATGTACTTTCTGAAACTTTGTCCTATGCGGCCTCATTAGTCCCTGAAGTTACTGAAGATGTAACCCAAATTGATGACGCAATGAAGCTGGGCTATAACTGGGTGAAAGGGCCTTTCGAGTTAATTGATGAAATTGGCATCGATTACTTTGTTAATAGGCTTAAAACTAGCGCCAGAGATGTGCCTGACTTCCTTGAAAATAGCACAAATAAAAAGTTTTATATTAACTCGAATTCAATCTTGAGCACGCTCACTAGTTCTGGCGAACTAAAACCTATTGTCAGGCCAAAAGGCGTTCTTCGATTCTCAGAGGCGCGACAAACTTTGGCTCCAATCAACTCAAATGAGTCCGCTAGTTGGTTTGAATATGAGGATGCGGCTGTTGTAGAGTTCCACTCAAAAGCAAACGCTCTCGATAGTCAAAGCCTGGACATGATATCTGATGCGGTCACTGCCGCTGAAAACAAAGGCCTGAAAGGCGTCATTATTCACAATGACTTTCAGCATTTTTCTTGTGGTGTTAGCTTATGGAGCGTTAGAAACTGTTTTGAAAAAAATGACTTTGATGGCCTTGATAACTTTCTTGCTTATTTTCAAAATACTATGCTTCAAATGAGAAACTCTAGTCTCCCTGTTGTTGCTGCGCCTGTTGGAATGTCTATCGGCGGTGGTTTTGAGGTTGTATTACATGCAGACCATGTTGTCAGTCACGCTAACTCTGTGATGGGCCTAGTTGAGTCTTTTGTTGGCGTTGTGCCTGCAGGTGGTGGCTGCAAAGAAATGCTTTATCGATGGACAGAAAAGCTAAACGATACTCAGAAAGGAGCATGGAAATCATTTATGAATATCGGTCTTGGAAGAAAGGCTAACTCGCCCCAAGAAGCTGACGCCTTATCCATGAGAAGGCCTGGTGATACTTTTCAGATGAATCGTGATCGAATATTAGATGCTGCACTTTCAACATTAGGTGCAACAAAAAAAGCTGCCAAACGAGAGCCGCTTGCCCTATCAGGAGCCGAACATTATCAAGAAATGTTAGAGTGGCTTGAAGTAAATCATAAAAAAGGCATGCTTACCCCGCATGATGTAACTGTTGGAACCGAGATTGGTAGAGTAATGTCGGGTGGTGAGTGCCCAGCTGGAACAGTTTTTTCTGAGCAAGATATTCTCAACGCTGAGCGCTCTTCATTTATCAGGCTTGCCCAAACCCAAGAAACTCAAGCAAGAATTGTTGCCATGTTAGATAATGGCATTACTTTAAGAAATTAACAGTTACGCCTATGAACAAAAATCCTGCTAATTTTGTCCCCCTAACTCCCATCTCTTTTTTACATAGAACCGCTGATATTTATGGCGACTATAAGTCTGTCATATATGAGAACAGGTCATACACCTGGAGTCAGACCAGAGAAAGGTGTGTTAGAGTTGCTTCGAGCCTTAAGGGCCTCGGAATTGAAATAGGAGACACTATTTCAGTATTAGCATTCAACACTCCAGAAATGTTTGAGTCTCATTTTTCAATTCCAATGGCGGGCGCTATTTTAAATACGATAAATATTAGACTTGATGCGCCAACAATCGCCTACATTTTTGATGACAGCAATGCAAAAATTCTCTTCGTTGATAGAGAGCTTTATGCCGTTGCTTCTGAGGCGCTTTCAATTGCTTCAGTGAGTCCAAAAATCGTTTTAATTAATGACTCCTTTGCAAGCTCAGCTCCGGATGTTTCTGCTGACATATTAGATTACGAGTCACTTGTTGACAACGGCGACCCACTTTATAACTGGACCATGCCAAGCGATGAATGGAGCCCATTGTCACTAAGCTATACATCTGGAACAACGGGAAAGCCAAAAGGTGTGGTCTATCATCATCGCGGCTCTTATTTAATGAGCATGGGCACTGTGGTAGGCTGGAACCTTCCCAACCACCCTATCTACCTATACTCAGTCCCTCTATTTCACTGCAACGGCTGGGGGCACGCCTGGACAATGGCTGCGCTCGCTGGAACTGTGGTTTGCCTCAGGTCCTTCGATCCAGAAAAAGTATTTGCCTTACTTGATGAATACCGTGTGACTCATTTTGGCGGCGCTCCAATTATGCTTAATATGCTTGCCAATGCCCCTAAAGATATAAAAAAATCATTCGACAGGGAAATCAAAGTCATGACCGCTGGCGCTCCTCCTCCTGCGAAAGTCTTAGAAAGCATGATGTCACTTGGATTTAATGTAATGCATGTGTATGGCCTTACAGAGACCTATGGTCACATTCTGCAAGCAGCCCCTCAAGCATCGTGGCTTAATGAAAGTCCAGCAGAGCTTGCAAAGCTAAGCTCAAGACAGGGAGTTAGATTCCCTATGACTGAGGATGTTAGCGTGATAGATCAAGATAGTGGTGAGCGCGTGCCTCATGATGGAGAAACCATTGGTGAAATTGTGATACGCTGCAACACCTGCATGATGGGTTATTGGAATAATCCCGAGGCTACGGAAGAAGCTTTTGCTGATGACTGGTTTCACAGTGGTGACCTAGCAGTCATTTATGGTGATGGCTATATACAGATTAAAGACAGATCTAAGGACATTATCATTTCAGGTGGAGAGAATATCTCATCGGTTGAAGTCGAAAATGTTCTTTACCAACACCCCTCAGTTGGTGAGGCTGCAGTTGTTGCAATGGCAGATGGAACTTGGGGCGAGGTGCCCTGTGCTTTTGTTGAGCTCAAACCCAATCATGAAGCCTCTGAGGCTGAACTTATAGCTTTTTGTAAAAACAATATGGCTAAATTTAAACGACCTAAAAAAGTTGTTTTTGGTCCGCTTCCAAAAACTGCAACCGGGAAGATTCAAAAACACGAGCTTAGGTCTACTGTAAAGAGCCTGGGAGGAGAATAATGTCAAACTATACTGCGCCTGTCGAAGACATGGGTTTTGTATTAAAAGAAGTTGTTGAGATTGAAAAACTTTGTAATGAAACTGGTTTAGATGGCTCCACCGTTGAAATTCTTGATACAGTCCTGGAGGCTGCTGGAAAGCTTGCTAAAGAAGAGATAGAGCCAATCAATAAGCCTGGTGATTCTGAAGGCTTACAAATTGATGGCTCTGGAAAAATTACCACTGCAGCTGGCTTTAGAGAGGCCTATCAGCACTTTGTTGAGGGGGGCTGGGGCTCGCTCCAATTCTCGCCAACCTATGGAGGACAGGGCGTCCCATTTGTGGTCGCTGCAAGTGTTCAAGAGATGTGGCATTCTGCAAATATGTCTTGGGGGCTATGCCCGCTGCTTACTCAAGGAGCAGTCGAAGCAATCACATTGAATGCAAGCGAAGAACTTAAACAGCGCTACCTTCCGAAGTTAATTTCAGGAGAGTGGAGTGGAACAATGAATCTCACTGAAGGTGATGCTGGTACTGATGTGGGCTCACTCAAAACTAAGGCCACCCCTAATGGAGACCATTACTTAATTCGCGGACAAAAAATTTATATCACCTGGGGTGAGCATGATATGGCCGAGAATATTATTCATTTGGTATTAGCGCGTCTACCAGATGCCCCCCCAGGAATTAAAGGTATTTCATTATTTTTAGTGCCAAAGCTTTTAGTGAATGAGGATGGCACACTTGGCAATACTAATGACTTAAAAGCGTTGTCCATCGAGCATAAAATTGGCATTCATGCCTGCCCTACATGTGTCATGAGTTATGGTGAAGAAAGTGGTGCAATTGGCTATTTAATTGGCGAGGAAAATAAAGGCATCCAGTGCATGTTCACGATGATGAACAATGCAAGACTTACTGTTGGGCTCCAGGGCGTATCGGTATCTGAGCGTGCCTATCAGCAGGCACTAAGTTTTTGTAATGAACGAGTGCAAGGCGTTGCTCCTGGCTTTAAGGAGCCCGGGCCCATTATTAGGCATCCAGATGTCCAAAGGATGCTTGCCAACATGAAGTCAATCACACAGGCCTCTAGAGTACTGACTTATGCTGCTTGTGCAGAGGTTGACTACTCCTTAAGCAGCCTTCCACTCGAAAACCTAGAAATGCACGAAAGAAGGCTTGGGTTTTTAACTCCAATTGTCAAAGGCTGGTGCACAGAAACTGCGCAAGAGGTTGCCTCAGTTAGTCTTCAGTGCCATGGTGGAATGGGCTATGTCGAAGAGACAGG
>Ga0228652_1001165_pt1 | contig 10391 bp, 9 predicted proteins | sample 64DmetaG_FD_183030 | JGI IMG/M metagenome (GOLD analysis project Ga0228652, IMG submission 183030) | Seawater microbial communities from Monterey Bay, California, United States - 64D | ecosystem: Environmental > Aquatic > Marine > Coastal | place: USA: California | collected 2016-10-05
AACATTGGGAAATCAACAACCCAAGCAGGTCTTAATTCTTTAGGATTAATCAATTTTAAAATGCGTCCCATTTCTTGACGAACAGCATCTAAAGCTTTATTTGCAGTTGCATAATCAGCAGCAGAAAAGAATACAATATCTCCAACTTTTGCACTGGTTGCTTTGATAATATTAGCTGCAATATCTTCACCTAAAAACTTAATAATTGGTGATTGTAAATCATTTTCATTAACGATAATGTATGCTAAACCACCTAAGCCATGTTGTTGTGCTATGGCTGTTAAGTTTTCAATTTGACCTTTAGACATACGTTTATTGCCTTGCTCTGCAGTAGAAACTTTAATACATTTTACAATTCCACCTTCATCAATAGGTTTGCTAAATACTTGGAAAGAAGTTTCTTTTACAATGTCAGTAATATCTTGCATTTCCAAACCAAAACGCAAATCTGGTCTATCACAACCATACTTGTCCATTGCTTCTTTGTATGTCAATGTTACAAACGGATGTAAAATCCATTTTTTGCCATAGATTTTTGTAACCACTTCATTAAACATTTTGGTGTTTAATTCAATGATATCTTGCATGCTTGCATAGGCTAATTCTATATCTAACTGGGTAAATTCTGGTTGACGATCACCTCTGGAATCTTCATCTCTAAAACAACGCGCAATTTGAAAATACTTTTCAAAACCACCTACCATTAACATTTGCTTAAATTGTTGAGGTGCCTGTGGTAACGTATAAAAAGAACCAGCTTGTTTTCTTGTTGGGACAATAAATTCTCTTGCACCTTCGTCTGTTCCTGCTGTTAAAATAGGTGTTTCAATTTCTAAGAATTCTTCTTTGTCCAAAATATCACGTAATAATTTTATGACTTTATGACGATTAATAATTGCGCTGCGAACATCATCATTTCTATGATCTAAAAACTTGTACTGAAAACGAGTGGTTTCATTAGTTTTAGTAGCTCTTTTAATTTCGAAAGGTAATGTCTTAGATAGGTTTAATATTTCTAATTCTGATGTTTCTAATTCAATTTTACCAGTTCTTAAACTTGAGTTATAATCATCTTCTTTTCTTTGAACAATAATACCTTTAACTGTAATTACAGTTTCTGGTTTTAGCTTTACTAATTCATCTAAATTCGGAAAAGTTTCTCTACTTAATCTAACTTGAAAAACCTCGTTATTAGAACCTCTTAAATCGATAAACATCAATTCTCCATGATCACGAACGCTAGCTACCCAACCAGCTAAAGTCACTTCTTCATTAATATTCGATTCTGAAAGTTGAACAATTTTATGGCTTCTATATTGTTCTTTAATTACAATCGGTATTTTAGGTAATTCCTCTTGGTTGATGTTTGTTGGTTGATGTTTGTTTGTTGATGACTTGTTACTTCCAACTTCATTCTTCACACTTCCATCTTTATCCACTGTAATTTGTGACAAAATCTCTTCACGAATCACTTTCCCAGAAGCACCTTTACCAATAATTTTGATGGTTTTTCCAACTAGAATTCCCGCTTTTCCTTGGTTACCCTTTTTAATATCATTTGCAATAGCTTCATTTTCAGAAACTACTTTAGCAACAGCGTCTTTAATTTGACTTTCTGAAATAGTGTTTTCATCAAAATACTTCTTATAGTCAAAAGTTCTGTCTTTTAAATAGCTCGTAATTCCGTTTTGAACTAAAACAGATGTGATTTTTTCTTCTTTAAATAATTGAAAAATCTCAATTAAATGGGCAATACTATGAATATTTGCATACTCATCTGCAGCAATATTATTTACTAAGGTTTTTGCCACAAAAGAAGGATCTTTAATTACATTATTAATGGCAATAAAAGTTTCTGAACGCACAGCATCTGCTGTAAAAAACTTTGCGTCTTGAGGTAGAACACCACCTTTTATTAAAATTGATTCTACTGCAAAAGGTAAGGAGCTAATATCAACATCTATACTTTCAACTACATTTTTAATATTTACAAAAGGTAAATCTGGTTCATATATAAATCGATAATCTGCTTCAAACTCCTTTTTACGCATTGTTTTAGTCTGCTTTAAATCAGCGTCAAATAATACTGTAGTTTGATCTGGCCTAAACTCTTTGTTTTCTAAATAATAGTTCAGTTGTTTTTCAACTTCTTCTTTTAAAGCTTCAATCATAAACTTAAATGAGTTTAAGTTTTTGATTTCAGTTCTAGGATTTAATTGATACGAATGTTTTTTTCTAAGTGATACAGAAACATCACTTTTAAATTCTCCTTTTTCTAAATTGGCTTCAGAAATTTTTAAGTTTTGTACAATTCTCTGAATGTATTGAGCGTAAATAGATGCATCTTCTAAATGACGAATACAAGGTTCTGTAACAATTTCAATTAAAGGAACTCCTGCTTTGTTAAAATCGACTAAAGACACCTTCTTTTCATGAATCAATTTAGCTGCATCTTCTTCTATGTGAACTTGAGTTAAATTTACAGTAAACTGACTTCCATCATTTCTAAAACAAGAAACTTGACCATCAGGAATTATAGGATTATGGAACTGAGTAATTTGAATATTTTTTGGATTGTCTGGATATTCATAATGCTTCCTATCCCAAGAAATCACTTCATTTTCGAAAGTAGATTTTACTGCTTTACCAAAATAAATTGCTTTTTTTATTGCAGCTGAATTTACAGCAGGTAAAACACCCATTTGCCCAGTGCAAACAGAACATATATTTGTGTTGGGTTGTTCAGATTCTTGATTCGCACAAGAGCAAAATAGTTTTGACTTTGTGTTTAAGCGAACGTGGGTTTCTAAACCAATCACTAATTCTAACTCATGCTTTTTTAAAAGCTCATTTAATTTTTCTAACTCCATTATAAAATATCCTTTAAAAAGTTAGCGAATTGTAATACTTTTTCATCATTATCTTTAGCTGCTGTAATTTGAATTCCTGTTGATGTGCCTTGTGGAGCTGTTAACGTTGGTAACTGCCCTAAGCTAAAACCAACTGTATAGGCATCAGATAAATACATAGCTAATGGATCTTTTAAGCTATCTCCAATATTTGGAGGTGTATTTGGTGTTACAGGTGATAAAATGATATCAACTTGATTGAAATCTTTTTCAAAATTTGCAGCAATTTGATCTCTTAAACTCAATCCTTTCAAATAAATTTCATCAGAAAAACCTTGAGATAATACCTGATTTCCACCAACGATTCTACGTTTGGTTTCTTCAGAAAAATTCTCTGAACGTGTTATTGAATAGGTGTCTTTTAAATTTTTACAATCAATTCGATTTCCATAATTTGTGCCATCTAATCTAGACAGGTTAGAAGCTGTTTCTGCCATAGCTAAAGTGTAATAAGTAGAAACTAAAGTATCAGATTCAAAGAAATCTAGTTCTTTTACTTGAATTCCTTTTTCTTTTATTGTTTCTAAAACGTTTAAAAAATCTTCTTTAATTTCTGGATTTATTGCATCACTTTCTATAAAGTTTTTAAAATAACCAACAGTTTTAATTTGGTTTTTGGCAATACTACCTTCAGTAATTATTTTAGATCCATAAGTAGTTTGATCTTTTATATCTCTTCCACTCATTACATTTACAACAATTCTAATGTCTTCTATTGATTTTGTAATTGGACCTACACAATCTGTTGATGAGGCATAAGCCATTAATCCAAATCTTGAAATTCTACCATAAGTAGGCTTTAATCCATAGACGTTATTATATCCTGCTGGTTGTCTGATTGAACCACCAGTATCACCTCCAATAGAAAAAACTGTATAATCTTTAGCAACATTTACTGCTGAGCCACCACTAGAACCACCTCCAACTAAATTAGGATTAATTGCATTTTTAACGGCTCCAAAAATGGTGTTTTCTGATGATGAACCATGACCAAAACTATCGCAATTTTCTTTTACTAAAGGAATTGCACCTGCATCTAATAATTTTTGAATTGCAGTTGCTGTATATGCAGATTTATAATTCTTTAAAAGTTGAGAACTAGCTGTAGTATATGTTCCTTGAACCATATATACATCTTTAATTCCAAAAGGGATACCTTCTAATAAACCAATTGCTGCCCCAGATTCAATTTTTGCATCTACTTTTTCTGCTAATTCTAAAGCCATTTTATCTAACAAAGAATTTACAGTATTGTGAGTGTTTTCTTTTAAGGCATTTAATTTTTCTTGAATTAAAGTTGTACATGTAATTTTTTTAGTCACCAATTGTTGATGAATTTTGTGTATTTGTGATTCCATATTTATTCCTCTATCACTCTATTTACAACTAAGTATCCTTTCTTTTCTTTTGGAAAGTTCTCTTTGATAATGCTTTTTTCTAATGCTGAGCTGTTTATAACAACATCATCCCTCAAATCTTCTAAAGACACAGCACTTTTATTTAAATTGTTGAAGCTATTGTTACTTGTGTTTGCATTCTTAATGGCTTCAAATAATTTACTTACAGCTTTAGATTCTTTAGCTCCTTTAATGCTAGACAAAATGTCTACAGTCATTATTTTACTCATGTTGGACTTTTTTTAAAATGAAAAAACCTTCCAATATTTTGGAAGGTTTTTAATATATTTTAAACAATACAATTCCTTCCCTAAAAATCAGGATTATTGAAATTATTATTGTTATTGTTACGAATCATATATAATATTAATTACTGACAAATATAGATAGATTTGAGTCGTTTGCAAGTTTTTTACACATTTTATTCGATTTTTTTAAAATGAAAACACCAATAATTTAAAAAATAAATTATTGGTGCTGAAATTAATTCAATAAATTCAAATTCAAACATTCATTCTGAATGTAAAATAACAGGTTTTTATACAAATATTTTACATAATGATTAATATTTGTAATAATTTGTAATAAATAAGAAACAATATTTATAAAAATGTAAGTTCGAAAACGTTTTCTTAAGCTTATATTTTTTCATTTTTAATCTTAACAAAAAACATGAAAGAATTCTTGTACAAATAAAAAAGCCTTTCTAAATTTGCTACTCAATGCAAAAACAACAAAATATATGGTGGTGGAACTCTCTTATTTAAATAAGTGAGAAAAAAACCTATATATATAAATATAATAAAAGGCTTATCTCACGATAAGCCTTTTTCAATTATAAAAAATGAAAAAAATTAATTTTAGAACATTTTCGAAAACTAAGATTGCTGATACAATTACTCCTGTAGGATTGTATTTGAGATTTAGAGATAAATATGCAAATACATTGTTGTTAGAAAGTTCAGATTATCATAGTAAAGAAGAAAGTTTTTCTTTTATTGCCATAGAACCTGTAATTACAATTAAAGCAGAAAATCATCATTTAAGTTTTTCGCATAAAGGAATTGAGTTAGAGAATAAAGAAATAGGAAGAAATTTTAATTCAATTTTTGAAACCTATACAAATCAAATTGAATTAGATTGCTCTAATGAATTAAAATCATTTAATGGTTTATATGGCTATACAACTTATGATTCTGTTCAGTATTTTGAAAATATTACGCTAAATGTTGAAGAAGCTCCGTCTGCAATTCCGTTAATGCAATACAGTTTTTATAGATTTATTATTGCTATCAACCATTTTAATGATGAAATGACTTTGATAGAGAATGTTGAAGAAGGTACAGATTCTCGAATTAAAGAAATTCAAACTATTATTGATGCACAGGCCTTTAATACTCAAAAATTCGAAATTGTTGGAGATGAAATTTCAAATGTAAAAGGAGAAGAGTTTATTGAATATGTAAAAAAAGCAAAATCACATTGCAAACGTGGAGATGTTTTTCAATTGGTGTTATCACGTCAATTTCAACAAAAATTTAAAGGAGATGAATTTAATGTTTATAGAGCATTACGTTCTATAAACCCATCACCTTATTTGTTCTTTTTCGATTACGGTTCTTTTAAATTAATGGGCTCATCACCAGAAGCGCAGATAAAAATTCAAAAAGGTAAAGCAACTATAAATCCAATTGCAGGAACCTTCAGAAGAACTGGAGATATGGCTAAAGACATTCAGTTAGGTAAAAAATTATCAGCTGATAAAAAAGAAACAGCAGAACATGTAATGTTAGTGGATTTAGCTAGAAACGATCTAAGCAAACATGCAGATGAAGTAATTGTTGAGGTTTTTAAAGAAGTCCAATATTTTAGTCATGTCATTCATTTGGTTTCAACTGTTTCTGGTCAGTTAAAGGGTAATCCAATAGAGATTGTAGGTGATACTTTTCCTGCAGGAACTTTAAGTGGAGCTCCAAAATACAAAGCAATGCAGTTAATAGATACATATGAAAATCAATCAAGAGGATTTTATGGAGGTGCTGTTGGTATTATTGGTTTAGATGGTTCTGTTAATTTGGCAATAGCTATTAGAAGTTTTGTGAGTAAAAATAAGACTTTGTATTACCAAGCAGGAGCAGGAATCGTAATACATTCAGACGAAGAAAAAGAATTACAAGAAGTTAATAATAAACTAGCAGCGTTAAAAAAAGCGTTGTTTTTAGCAGAAAATATATAATTGGCTGTTAGCTTTTTGCCTTTAGCATTTTGCTAAAAGTCAAAAGCCTAGAGCTAAAAGCTTAAAATATGAAAATATTAATTTTAGACAATTACGACTCGTTTACCTACAATTTGGTTCATATGGTAGAGAAAATTACAGGAAAATTTCCTGCAGTTTTTAGAAATGATGAAATCAGTATTCAAGATGTTGGAAATTTCGACATTATTATGTTGTCTCCATGACCTGGTATTCCTGATGAAGCAGGAATTTTAAAAGAGGTAATAAAAACCTATACAGGTAAAAAACCAATTTTTGGAGTGTGTTTAGGTTTACAAGCAATTACAGAAGTTTTTGGAGGAACAATCATCAATTTAGAAGATGTTTTTCATGGAGTAGCTACAGAGATGAAAATTACAGATTCATCAGCAGTTATCTTTAAAAATATTCCAGAAACTTTTATGGCTGCACGTTATCATTCCTGGTCTGCAACTGATGAAGAATTTCCAAAAGAACTAAAAGTTACAGCTAGAGATGAAGATGGTGGAATACAAGCAATAGAACATACAATATACCCAATTTCTGCTGTTCAGTTTCATCCAGAATCTATATTAACAGACGTTGGAGAACAATTGGTTACTAATTTTATAGACGCTTGTAAAGTGTCTAATGCTGAACTTGATTCAGCATCATAACAAAAGATACTGAAATAAATTCAGCATAAATGAAAGCAATTTTAAACAAATTATTTAATCATGAAAGATTGTCAAAATCAGAGGCAAAACAAGTCTTAATTGAAATAGCTTCTGAGCAATACAATGATGCTCATTTAGCTTCATTTATGACGGTTTTTATGATGAGACCAATTACTGTAGATGAACTTTCTGGTTTTAGAAATGCATTAAAAGAATTGGCTATTAAAGTTGATTTTTCTGATTATAATACCATTGATATTGTTGGTACAGGAGGTGATGGAAAAGATACATTTAACATATCTACATTAACATCTTTTATAGTTGCAGGAACAGGTCAAAAAGTAGCAAAGCATGGTAATTATTCTGTGTCTTCTCAGTCTGGTTCTTCAGATATGTTAGAGAGTTTTGGCTATACTTTTACAAATGATGAAAGCATTCTAAAAAAGCATTTAGATAAAGCGAATATTTGTTTTTTACACGCACCAAAATTTCATCCTGCCATGAAAGCAGTTGGACCAACAAGAAAAGCTTTAAAATTAAAAACCTTTTTTAATATGTTGGGGCCTTTGGTAAATCCGAGCTCGCCTAAAAATCATATGTTGGGTACTTTTAATTTAGAAGTGGCACGTTTGTATAATTACATTTTGCAAGAAGAAAATATTAATTATGGAATCATTCACGCTTTAGATGGATATGATGAGATTTCCTTAACAAGTGGTTTTAAAATATTCACAAAACAAGGAGAACAATTAATTAATCCAGAAGATTTAGGACAAAAAAGAATTCAGCAATCAGAAATTTTCGGAGGTAATAATGTAGCAGAGGCAGCAAAAATTTTTAAAACAATTTTAGATGGTGAAGGAACTGATGCTCAAAATAATGTAGTACTAACTAATGCTGCATTTGCACTTAAAATAGTGGATGAAAACAAAAGTTTTGAATTAGCATTTGAAGAGGCAAAAGATTCTCTTTTTGGTTTAAAAGCTAAAGAAACTTTACAGAAATTAATAAGTATATAAATGGCAAAAAAAAAGAACAATTTAATTTTAATTATACCAGCATTTCTATTAATGGGTGCAGCAATTGGTATTCAAACTAAAACAGTTATTAAACAAACAATTGTGGGTTTAATTGTTGGAATTATTGTTTACTTTTTTTTGATTTACAGAAATAATAGAATAAATAAAAAGTCATAGTATGACAATTTTAGATAAAATAATCGTATTTAAAAAGAAGGAAGTTGCAAAAATAAAAGCAGATGTACCTTTAAAGAAATTAGTAGAGAGTCCAAAATTTAAAAGAACACCAATTTCATTAAAAAAGTCTTTATTAGAAGTGGGTTCAACAGGAATTATAGCTGAATTTAAAAGACAGTCTCCTTCTAAAGGTATTATTAATGACAAAGCAACTGTAACTGATGTAACCAATGGTTATTTAGATGCAAATGTAGCAGCGCAATCTATTTTAACAGATACTTCTTTTTTTGGAGGTACTATAGCAGATTTAATGGAAGCAAGAATTGCGAATCAAATTAAACCTATATTAAGAAAAGATTTTGTGGTTGATGGATTTCAAATTGTTGAAGCAAAAGCTATTGGCGCAGATGTAATTTTATTAATTGCTTCTTGTTTAACTTCAACTGAGTTAAAAAACTATGGAAACTTAGCTAAAGATTTAGGTTTAGAAGTATTATATGAAGTTCATACTCAAGAAGATTTAGATAAGATTAATGATTTAGATAATAAAATTATAGGCATTAATAATCGAAATTTAAAAACATTTGAGGTTGATTTAGAACATTCTATAAAACTGGCAAATCAAATACCTGATACTTGTGTTAAAGTATCAGAAAGTGGAATTTCTGATCCAAAAATAATTACAGGTTTAAAAGAGTTTGGTTTTCAAGGATTTTTAATTGGCGAAAGTTTTATGAAAGAAGAAAACCCAGGTGAAGCATGTCAAGACTTTATCAATCAAATAAGATAATATGAAACTAAAAGTTTGTGGAATGAAATTCGTAGAAAATATTCAGCAAGTTGCTGAATTAAATCCTGATTATTTGGGATTTATTTTCTATGATACATCTAAAAGAAATTTTGAAGGTATTATTCCAGAACTTTCAACTAATATTAAGAAAACAGGAGTTTTTGTAAATGAACTACCAGAAATTTTAGTATCTATTGTAGAAGAATATCAATTAGATGCTATTCAATTACATGGTGATGAGTCTGTAGACTATATAAAGACTGTTAGAGAACAGTTGGCATTTAGCAGATCTTCTAGAATAGAAGAAAATAAAGGTAGAAAAAAAGTTAAAAAACCTAAATCTTATGACAATTTAGAGATTATAAAAGTCTTCGGAATTAAAGATGAATTTAATTTTGAGGTTTTACAACCTTATTTAGAAGTCGTAGATTATTTTTTATTTGATACTAAAGGCGAGCAGAGAGGAGGAAATGGAATTCATTTTAATTGGTCTGTTTTAAAAAAATACCCATATGACAAACCCTTCTTTTTAAGTGGAGGTATTGGACCAAATGATGAAAATAAAATAAAAGAAATACTAAATTTAGATTTACCTATTTATGCACTTGATGTAAATAGTATGTTTGAAATAGAACCAGGATTAAAAAATACACAAAAGCTACAAAGCTTCAAGAAAAATATAGAGATATGAAATCAAAATTTCATCCAGATAAAAACGGATATTTTGGACAATTTGGAGGAGCATTTATACCAGAATTGTTATATCCAAATGTAAAAGAATTAGAAGATAATTATATTCAAATTATCGAATCAGAGGAATTCCAAAAAGAATATAAATCTTTATTAAAAGATTATGTTGGACGACCAAGTCCTCTATATTTTGCTAAGAGATTATCAGAAAAATATGGAGCTCATATATATTTAAAAAGAGAAGATTTAAATCATACAGGAGCACACAAAGTAAACAATACAATTGGTCAGATTTTAATTGCTCAGAAACTTGGTAAAACAAATATTATTGCAGAAACTGGTGCAGGGCAGCATGGAGTTGCAACAGCTACTGTTTGCGCTTTAATGGGTTTAGATTGTACTGTTTTTATGGGTGAAAAAGATATAGAACGTCAAGCACCTAATGTAGCAAGAATGAAAATGTTAGGAGCAAAAGTTGTTGCAGCGACTTCTGGTTCTA